>JGI24508J20089_1000047_pt1 | contig 271025 bp, 273 predicted proteins | sample LinPmetageLP24_FD_20089 | JGI IMG/M metagenome (IMG submission 20089)
CCTAACCCTAACCCTAACCCTAACCCTAACCCTAACCCTAACCCTAACCCTAACCCTAACCCTAACCCTAACCCTAACCCTAACCCTAACCCTAAGCCCTGGCCCTGGCCCTGGCCCTGGCCCTGGCCCTGGCCCTGGCCCTGGCCCTAAGAACGACCGACCCGGCTGCGCAACCTCGACGACTCCCGAACACGTTCCCGGACCCTAAATCGCCTAGCGCAAATACTAATTCCAGTGATATTTCATAATTAACCTAACTCAAGTAAATTACGTCCGATTTTAATAATTTTTAATTCTACATGTTATATTATTGATTCTTTATAATATAAGCTTTTTCAAAATACGCTAGTCGTATTTTTATTACAGCTGTAATTCTGGTGTGGTACGATATGGGCGCCAAGGGCGCTAGGATACTAATTCCACGCCCGTGCACGATTCCTTTCGCAGCGTGCATCAAAATAACTACTAACCCAATTAAGAAGATAATTAGTGATTTAAAAAGCCCTAGATTAGGGCTCTTTACTAGACTTCGTTTGACTAAAATCGGTAAATTTCTGCCAACGCTAGGCCCGATCCGGATACCTATTCCGCTGCCCGCCGTCTGGATACCGATTCCGCGGCGTGCCCCTTTAGGGAAATCCAATGGGAATAGGAACAAATTAAATAAATCTAAATAACGAGATTTATCATTTTAAGAATAAAAAAAAGAATATATTAGATAAAATTATCATCAGTTTTAAAATAAATAGTATTAAAAAAAATAAAAATAAAGTTAGCTCTGAAACCGAAGCAAGCTCGGCAGAGCCGCATCCGATAACGTGACATCCAACCACCAAAATCAAGTGGCCTTGCCACAGTGTGAGCCGCATATTGGGGATAGGCCGATAAGGGGTTGCGACTGCGGGATTTCAAGCTCGCTTGTGACTGATTCGGGATCCAAGACGTGGACTTCGGGGACCAGGTTTCACTGGACGCTGCCAAGGCTTAAAGAAGTCGCTTCTATCGCGAGGAAGAGCATCGTATGATGACCTGATCGTATGACTTTTTTGCTTGAAGAACTCCGCTTACCTTTTATGCTTATCAAGCGAATGGCATGACCTCTGATCTTGCTCTCTTTTGTCAACCACACTGCCACCTAAAGCGATCGAATTTGTAGAAGTCGCCGACTCACCTGATCGTCATAAGATAGAACTCGAAAGAAAATGATACAAATACAACGCAACTCATCTCCCAACCGTTTCTCCTGTTCTAGTCACCTGAAGAAGTATATGCTACGCAATGTCTCAGCCCTGGAGGATGTTGCTTACCCGCAGCCAACTCGCTGCGCACCCTTCTCCACAATCCTTTAAGCAAACATACAGGACGCAAACAAGCCTGTTTCCACGCAACTTCAACCAAACATGCAAGACACAAAGCCGTCTTTGTAGAACGCAGTTTCGCCCCGGTCAGCATCGCCCTTACACTAGCCGTCCGAATGTCACCCCCTCATCGCGAACCCCTTGGATTTTATCAGGGCTCCTCCTCGTTGGAGGCGGCCTGGGGTACATTTTCTGGCTACAGAACAACCAGGTAAAGCCTGTAGGAACGGACAATGACAAGGACCGGGCCAACTACCAAAAAGTCTACGACGAAATTGCGCTCCAGCTAGAAGAAAAGGATGAGCATGACGATGGAAGCTTCGGGCCTGTGCTGGTGAGGTTGTCGTGGCATACCAGCGGAACGTACGATAAGGAGACGAACACCGGCGGGAGCAACGGAGCGACGATGAGATTTGCGCCCGAAGGTAGCCAGAGTGCGAATGCAGGCTTAGTATATGCGAGGGACTTCCTAGAGCCGATAAAGCGTGAGGCTTGGACAGCCAGTCCGTGGAATATACTGACAGATATATAGTGAAGTTTCCATGGATCACATATTCCGACCTCTGGACTTTAGGCGGTGTTTGCGCCATTCAGGAGATGCAGGGCCCAACAGTGCCGTGGCGGCCTGGCAGGCACGATAAAGACATCGCGGGCTGCTCGCCAGAGGGCCGTTTACCAGATGCAGCGAAAGAGCAGCGTCATGTGAGGGCTGTCTTTAGTCGCATGGGGTTTTCTGACCAGGAAACTGTTGCTTTGATCGGAGCGCACGCTCTGGGGCGATGTCACACTACTGCCTCGGGCTACGATGGCCCATGGACCTTCAGCCCAACGGTATTCACGAATGATTATTACAAACTCTTACTGGATGACAAGTGGACAGAGCGTCAGGTATTGGACTTCCAGATGCCCTTGGAGGTAAAGCAACAATCCGACTGACATTGCAATTAGTGGAAAGGACCAAGGCAGTTCCAAGACGCCACATCGAAATCTCTTGTTATGCTGCCAACTGATATTGCCCTTATCAATGATAATGAATACCGCAAAGACGTACGGCGGTACGCTGATGATCCGAGCACCTTCTTCTTAGAATTCAGTGCTGCGTATGTAAAACTACTAGAGCTTGGCGTACCATTTGAAGAAGGCAGTGAGAAAATGCGTATAGAATTTGGGAGGAGAAATTAGAATCATTTCAATTGCATAACTTCGGATGAGTCTTCCTCCTTCAACTGTATAATCAAGGTCATCAAATAGATCAAAACCAACTAGGCCTTCCAATTGGCGAGATAGAGGCGTAGTAGGAGTGGTGCGAAAGGTGGGGTGCTGAACCCTGAAGAGGCATCAGAAAGACGATCAAGTCTTCCACTCACCACTCTTAACAACGAACCCAAAGAGCGATAGGACTGGTTCCAAATCCATCTCTACCCCCTGATCTTGAGGCCCTCTTCACAACCCATGATGATCCTGAGGCTCTCATCACAGCTTTCATGCCCATTTACTGTGACCACGTCAGAGCAGATCGGATCTTCATGCAACCGCGAAATCCACACACTCAGGTATGCAAAGTGCTAAGATGGAGGAGGCTTGAGAACATTCCATTGAAGTGTTCAGTGACTTCACGGAGTTTATAGAGTATCATGATATGGAAGACACTTTGGCGAGCTCACCACTCATTAAAGCTTGCTGATATGCCATTCATGACCACGATCATAATTCTGAGTTGTTACGTGAGAAACCTGAAATCTTGTTCCATGTTTATTCTTCAAAGTACCATAGCACTGCGGCTGGGCCGTGGAGGGGTTGTTGAAATGGCTTTCAAGTCGAACCTGTCCATCAAGACATCCCATGGCTCGACTGACACCGTGTTATTTTGACGACTAATATCCATCTCTTAGATCATATGTACACTTTCGAAAATATCTTGAGTACCAGCCATTCGACTACGTGTCTATGTTGCCATAGCATAGTGCCTCAAACTTGTATCAAGTCTCACAGCTTACAAGTTCCATCCCTGTATCAAACGGGGGATGCATAATCTTAGTAGGTGAAAGTCGTACTCGATCCCCTGCTGGCAGCCACAGATGGTGCAGAAGGTAAAGATCCATTCACAATCCAGTAGACGACGTAATTGAATCCTTGTCCGTCATAGAACGGAACCAAGTTGATGTTACTCCCATTTGCAACTCCCGTAAAGGTCAACGAGTTCGCTGATGAGCGCTTCAGAGTACTCAATGAAAGCGAGGGATTAGAGGAGAGTGCTGTATTGCCATAGTTGCCACATAGAACAGTCGGTCCAAACGCCACTGCTGCAACATTTGCGTTGTCGTTTGCAGCAATTTTGCGGAACCACATTGGCATCTTGACCACGATCACGTCTCCTGAAGACCAACTACGTGATATCTTGGCGTATGACCCCGCAGTCACAGGCACACCTGCACTTGCGCCGTTGATGGTTATCGTCGCTCCCGAAGTCCAGCCAGGGATACGAATAGACACGGTAAAAGTGCCTGAGCCAGTGATCTTGATGGTGGAAGTGTCGGACACGGGGAACGTGGTGGATTGTGTGACAACGACACCGCGAGCAGACCAATTAAGAACGGATGGGGTGAAGAGGTTGACGTAAAGTGTCGAAGAATCGTAGAAGTAGACTGAGTCTGCGAACTTTGTCTGAGTCTCCAGACCAGTCCCTTGACAACACCAGAATGAATCATAGTCTGTGGACCAAGTGCCACCACCCCAGGCTGGACCCAAACCTCGCTTTCCTCCAGGATTAAGCGAGGAGAAATAAGTGATGTGTCCGTGGCTGTCAGATGGATTTTGCATTCCCAAGAGGTGATTGAGAAGAGCGCGCTCGTAGAAATCAAAGTAGGCTGTGTTGGTAGGATCTGTCATCCACAGCTCCCGTGTAAGCTTCAACATATTGTAAGTGTTGCAGGACTCGGCAGTGTCTGTGTTAAGGTATCCAGCAATTGCGTTTGGTGCACGGAAATGCTCGGCCTGGCTATTGCCTCCGATGGCATAGGTGTGGGCATTGACAGTCATGGTCCAGGCATTCTTCGCAATCGTCAAGTACGAAGTTGTCCCAGTTGCTTTGTACTCCTTGGCAGCACCAATCCACTTAGGGACCTGTGTATTGGCATGAAAACCGTTGAGCTGGTCCTGATTATTGAGCAGAGGAGTAAATTGAGACGTATGATCGAATCGCTTAGCTGCGGTGAGGTACTTGCTGGTACCCGTCATTAGATAGATCTGAGCCAGAACGTCGTTCATGCCGCCGAACTCTGTATTCAAAACCATCTGCATCTTGGAGGTGGATAAGTTAGCAGTACGATTGTCCACCCAGTCTGCAAGAGCGATGGTAGCAGTCTTGGCCGTGTTGTCTCCCATGGTTCTCCACACATCGAGAAGGCCGGCGAGAGTCTTGTGGATTACATAGTATGGAACATTGCCGTTGCTGAGCGTACCTCCTTCCATAGCATCAAAGTCAGACTCTGGAAAGCCCGATAAGTATCCGGCGGCGAATCCAGCAGCTCCATTGTTCTGCTGACATTTCCGAAGCTCAGCAGCGAACGATATGGCCCGATCTCGGCAAGTCGTATCTTTCAGACTGGCCCAGCACTGTGCCCAAGCGGTGAGAATATGGCCTTGCATGTGGGAGCGGAAGGGAAAGTCGGGCGCATCCCATCCTCCATTTGAGGCGGCACCGTTGGTCGACAACTTGTGGTTTGATCTGAACACATAGAGCATCCGGTTCACATCAACGTACGTGAGGTAGTTCAGAGTACGCTTTTCGTTCTCCTGCCACCGGCTGGATGTGAGAACAACATCGCTAAGCGAAAATTGGTGGGCAAGCACACCAGTCTCCGGGACGACGGGTGAGACCTCCGCTCTGGTAGGTATGAGCAGGAGACTAGCCAAGGCAGTTCTCAGAAAGCTTATCGACAGCATGTTCGCAAGATATCAGTCGAAGCCGGGGGCGTTTTGACAAATAAAAGGACACAACAGAATTATTCGAAAATATACTGAACGGAAGGTTCTTTAAGTACATTTCATATGAGCGACATTTAGACATTCGAATGCCTAAATATTTGCCAAGCCAAGTTAGAAGCGTACAAACCGGCGAAGAGAATGATGTCGATCGCCCTAGTCTTCAAAGACCTGCTGATGTACATGCAGTACGAGACTGAAAGGGAACAATTTCATTCCTCCAATTGAGTAGTCCATTTCCTACTTCTACAGATTTGAGCATACGCTGAACTAAGTCCCGGAAGATAAAGTTTGACTTTATTTCTTGGGAGCTGGGTAACCTTGTCCAAGTTGCGACTGGGCTATTGGAGCGCATAGAAAGTAGAAACCGGAGTGCTCGCCGCTTTGGGAAATGAACAGATGAGCAGTCTTATTCTCCCCGCTACCCCGCACCACCATATCGCATACCCACCGGGAACGTCTGAATGTGGAGCAGATCCGAAGGTTACAGTGGGATTAGTTCTGAAGAATGCCTTACTGACGAACCATGGCTCTACTTAAAAATCATTACCCAACCATTACGCCAAGTACGCCCACCCCCACCGGAGATTCATGTTCACAGTCCACTTTACAACTTGCTGCTCTCCTTGTTGCAGCACAACTCCCCATCCTTCACAACCGCTGCTCCCACCTCCTGCTTGTGCTCCACACCCATCAACGTGCTCTGGTTGAAGCTCTGCACGCTCTGCGGCACATCCAAAGCCGGGTTCTTATCGAAGAAGTTCACCGGCTTGAATGCGACCTTCAACACCTCACATGGCATAACTGGGAAATCCTCGATGCGAGGAACATGGTTGATACCAAACTGTACCCAAACAACGATATCGTCGTCCAATACATTGTCCTTCCGATCAGCAAAGCTACGCACACCGGTTCCGCCTCGCGATTGATTGGTGTATTTGCCACCAGCGTACAGCTCTCCATCCTTGTATGAGGTCACGTAGATATTGTGGTCTGCAAACTCCGCACGCTTGTGGTGGAAACTCTCTTTGTCGGCCAACATCTTCTGGAAAGGAGGAGCCATGATCTTGTACGCAACAGACTTTCCATTGACGGGGTTCTTGACAGCTGCGTTCTGGATCTTGAAGATCCGGTTAACATCCCAATCTAGGTCGTAACCACCAGATGTGGTGATGGGAGTCTCGGAAACAGTGTAGCCAACACCGTGAGGATTGAAACCAGAGCGTGGCATAGGGTGTGCCTCATCGAAGACGACTCTGTTGAGTGGGCCATCGATCATAGGGTCCACACGGAGAGAGAAGATGTGCTGGTGGTGAGCAGCCAAAACTCCAGGGTGGACGACGGTTCCCCAAGGAACCGAGATCCCTTCGTCGATCGGTTGGGTGGATAGAATTCCAGTAGCTCTTACCTCATACATGAACTCGCCAGCTTGGTTGAATTGGAAAGCCAGGATATATTCGTAGTTGGAGACCGTGATGATAGACTGGAGAACCAGTTCCCGATTTCTTACAACAGCAGCACGACCAGTACGGTAGTTGGTGTGCTTCCATCCGATTCCGGCATCTTGCTCATGGATACAGACGCAATTGGGCATTTCCAGAGGCTCTCCCTTGTCGTCACTCAGGACAGCAGAGAGGTAGTAAATCGATCCAAGACAGTCGCATCCCAGTTGCAAGTTGTTGGCCATGATTCCCGCACCTGCGTCTCCAAGATCGAAGGCAGCTTTCTTGTGGTAAGGATGGCGAGGATCAGCATAAGGGATGTTCATGTCAGATAGCGAAAGTCTGTAGAAGAGGGGACGACCAGCGTAATGCACATCATACAAAACCATACCCTCGCGCTGGTTGAAGCCCACTTTGAAATCCCACTTCTGCCACGAAACAGAGTGACCCTGCTCGCTGAACTTGGTGACCTCAAATGAAGTTCCTTCCGGTTGAACAACATTCAATGGTTTAATGTCTGTTCGAAGATCTTGAGCTTCTGGGATATACTCATTCGCTGGTTGCACTTTGTAAGGAGCAGGTTCCTTGATCGTCGCATCTGCACCAGTTGGAAGGAAGTCGATTCTAGTAACCTTCATTGTCTCGGCACTCACGACTGGAGATATGCTGATTGGCATAGCGTAGTGGTTGCTGTCGAGTTCCGAGGAGTTGTTGGGATCTCGTACATACAAGAAACACTGAAACATTCTCTCGTCGTCGGTGAATAGGCCATCGTTGATACCATCAGATCCTGCGCCCATTAGCTTGGATTCTCCATGACTGATGAACCACTTACCATAAATCCATGGATCACTGATAACAACGGTGCCCTCTGGAAGTTGAAGCTTGGCAATCTCGGCCTTGACACGCTCGTCCTCCAGAGCGATTTGCTCGACTCGGATGATCTCGTCTCCGTCGGCATTGCTGTGGACATTGGGTCCAAGTCGAACATTGCTTTCCACCTTACCTTGAGTCAAGCTCACGATTGCCTCATGGAGTTTGTTCTAGAAAATCAGCATTTGTCATTCAGAAGGCAATGCTCTCGTACCGTGTTGCGAAGATAATACACCACAAAACTTCTTCTCTCAATAGTGGGGGTGGATTGTCCAGCATGCTCAGCAGCAAGGAACGGGACCAAGTCTGCCTTGTTGGGCTCTTGCAAAGTGATGCTTTTGAACTGCACGTTTGTATTTGCAGGCCATATCGATCTGATAATTTTTGCAGATTCGGTAATCTCACCGGCAGTCAAAGGGCCGAGAGGATGCTGAGGCGTAGTCTTCTTCCCTCCAACAAATGGGAGGGAGCTGATGATCTGTTCTGTCGACATTGTGTGATGAAAGGAGGGTAAGTTTGCAGAATATGCAGAAAACAAAAATGATTCTGAGACTGGACGGTCGTGGAATCTTATATGTGAGTAGCTGCAAGTTTAGTAGTGAGGGGCACCGGGTAAGGCAGATTCTCGTCTTGTTATTGGACTGCACTCCCGACCCGAAGCCGTACCTTATCGTTGACTGGGTGGCAAGAAATGCCCCGCAGCCCGACTCGGATGTGCATACCAGATACGGCATCGTGGGGGAATCCACCCACTGTTTTGGTGGTAGCTCTTGATTTGAATGGTCTTCTGCTAAGTTGTCCCCTTGAAACTTCAGATAAGCGCGGATTACGCTGTTGCGAATTGTATACCGGGTTGAAGGAATTCACTGTTATTGCCAGTCCGATAACCAGCCTGGATCCGAAATGCTGAGGCACAATGCCGGAGGCACAGTGCGATACTCACGAGCCAGAAGATATGACTTGTGCGGATTACGAGATCTCGTCCTGCTTATGCCTACTCTCGATCATAATGTAAGGTAACCGCATCATGGCTTGCTACGACCCAATATAAGTCGAATGACTGACCAGGAAAATAAAGACCTTGAGGTCTTCTAAGGACAGACAATAAAATTACATGCCAAGTCGAAAGGGCTGGCTGGAACAGAAGACATGCGGAAATTCGCTTAAATCCTCCCAGACAACACTAGCATCAACATGCACTCATCTGATACTGAGGAACGGCCGCAAGTGGGGTTTGTAACACGAGGGATGGTCGTCTCCCGGGTTTTGAGAAGTCTCATCGCAGCGGACGTCATCTTCTTGCGAGGCTAGATAGCTGAAAGTGGGGGTACTTGAGCGAAAGGAAAGACAGGAGAAAGGGAAAATAGAGATTGTTTGAACAGCTGCCATACTCAACTAACTCCTGACTCGAAATCGATAGAATACCAAATCCAAGCAGGCAATACCAGGACAATTAAGTATCAATCTGGAGTTGTCAAAGAAATTTCAGTCTCCTCACCTAGCATCAAAGCATGTCTCCCTCCAACTTACCTCCCTCCCACAAATCCTCAATCCGCACCAAAGTCTGGGCAGAACTCCGCAAAGTAGCCCTCCCCGACTCCCGCTTCCACCACGATTACTCCTCCTTCATCGCCGACTTCATCGGTTCCTCTCACGCAACCGACCTCCTCACCTCTCTCCCTTGCTACGAATCCGCCAGGACGATCTTTATCGCACCCGATAATTGCGGTATCGCGCGTTGCTAGATGGCAAGATTGTCCTCGTGACCACGTATGGGATACGTCGCGGGTTTTGGGTTTTAGATCCAGACGTTATTCCTCGGGAGAAATGGGAAATGGCGAGTTTGTTGGATGGGATGGAGAGGCTGGGACGGCATGTGACGTTAGCTGAGATCAAGAGGGAGATCGGGAGGATTGATTTGATGGTGACTGGCACTGGTGCGATTAATTTGCAAGGTCTTCGATTTGGGAAGGGGCATGGGTTTTTTGATTTGGAGTGGGCGATGTTGTGTGAGATAGGGGTGGCAGGGGAGGGGACGCGGACGGTTGCGGTGGTGCATGAGTGTCAGGTTTTGGACGAGGAGTTGAGGGGCGAGGAGTGGGATACTGGGTGTGATTTTGTGGTGACGAGTGAGAGGGTTATTGGGGTTGAGGGGGCGAGTAAGCCGAGTCGTGGGATCTTGTGGGATAGATTGGAGGAGGGGATGTTGGAGGATATTGAATCGTTGAGGGAGCTGAGGAGCCTGTTGGAGTGAATAACATCACAGCACCTCTGTGTCCTAGCGAATTGTGACACACACGTTCCCGCTATAATTCTGAATGCTAATGTTACTTCTGGCGGACATGGAAAGAAGACATTGCTTTGCAGAAGTGCCCTGTTCTCATACCGAGTGCGGTCGTTCTCCTGCCGAGCGTCAACATCGAAGTTGGTCTGGAGAGAACGTGGAGTTTATCCTTATAGTGCTCTCTATATTTGATAACGGAAAGGGGAATCGTGGCGCGCTATCACTAACAGGGGTGAGGAACATCAAAATCATGTAGTAGGGTTGAAGGTGACTCCATTGATATTAAGATACACGTACAGGACAAATTGCGCGTTCGCTGCAAGTTGTATATTGGTCGTAAATGAAGCAAAGAAACACAGACTGATGCGATGCAGAGAACTCCATTTGATGCAGATATCCCTTGTCTAACGTGCTGAAGTAAAGAAAAAACAGTCTGACAAGACGCTTCTGCGAAGAGCGCTCAATAAACAAACAAGAATATGCAAATGCCTCAAATATCCCATCGAACTCCCACTTCCATTATGAAGATCCGAGGTTGATAATTTCGTAGCCAGATCAGAAGTTGGAAGACGCGTTGACGTTGCCATTGCGTGCTGGGGCGTGGTAGTTCTCCAATGTGCTCTGGAATGGGCTAGTACTGGTAGTTCCTGCCGCAGACACACTTCCGGTCTTCTCGTGTGCTGTGTTTCCAAAGCTCATCAATCCATCGCTCTCATCCGAGTTCTTTCTTCGGCCCCAAATTCTGTATGCCACAACTCCCAATCCTGCCAAGAGTGCCGCTCCACCGATTCCAACTACGACGCCGATAATGGTGTTTCGGGTCTTGGAGCTCATACCGGATGATGAAGAGCTGCCATCCTCGTTGAGGTCTGCTGTGGCAGTTGGGAGGGTTGATGTGACGGTGGAAGAGGCAAGAGAGCTGAATGTAGATCCAGACTGGGTGAAGACGGCAGTGCTGACAACCACGAATGTTGTTGGGGTAGGTGTCACCTTGGCAGTAGTCTTCGTGGATGACTCCTTCTCGGACGATGTCGAGGTCTCCTCTGTTGATGATGTTGTTCTCGTAGGAGTCGATGAAGCGGATGTGGATGGAGTCGCGGAGGGTGAGGTTGTAGGGGTATTCGAGGGACTAGTGGTGGTTGTTGTGACAGGAGGTGCGCTCGTAGAGGCCGAAGAGGATGATGGAGTAGGTGTGGGAGTAGCCTCTTCTTCGGATGATGATGATGTTGTTGTTGTGGGGGTGCTGCCAGATCCTGTTCCTGTTGCTTGAGGTCCAGCAGCGGAAGATTCGGACTCTTCTGCTTGTCTGACCTTCAGATCACGACCGTAGACATTTGCATCGAGCCATGTGGCTTGGGCGATGGCGAAGAGGAGGGTGAGGATGGCGAATAGCCTGAGTTGAGGCCGGGACAGCATGTTGATGGTGTTGTGTTTGTGAAAGAAGAATGAAATGAGGTTGAAGGGCGACGACGACCTCGATCGTATTCGACGGGGGTGGCCCGGTCTGCGATAGAGTGTGCGATGTTTCGCCTGGTTGTGCTAGTTGAAATGGGGGCTCGAAACGACCGTGAGAAGTGCAAGGGAAGAAGGTGTAAATTGTTTCTTTAACGAGAGAGGGGGGAATGATAGAAGGGCAAAGAGACAAGGACGGACAAGAGAAGAAAGTGGGAATACGAAGAGATGCCGTGACGACGACTGAGTGTGATGTTATGCTGGGACGGGACTGGACTGGACTGGCCGACGCCGAAGAAGATCCACAAATGTTGAAGTCTTGCAACTCGTATTTTTTCAGATGCTAGGCCTAAAAGGTGCTAGCGACCGAACCCTGAGTGCCTGAAATAGGTTCTGGAGCAACGCTGACAGGACAGCTCAGTTCGCTAGCCTCGCCTGTCTAAGCCTTCTAGAAGATTGGAGCACAACACATGTCAGTGAAGTCAGTCACATCATCATTTTGAAAGTATTCACGATGTTGGAAAGTATTCAATAATTGTATCTATAGGTAGTCAACCAATCATTACCATATCTCAGAAAGCCTTAGTTGCTTCGCTTCGATCCTGGTGGCTCGATTAAACGGTTATCTCACATGAATATTGCTATCGGCACCCCTGCTTGATGCCGACACCTCCTTTACGACCCTTGCAAATTACAGATTGATAACGCAGTAAACATCTTGTGACTTTCTCTCTACAGAATACCACATGTTGATCCAACTCGGCCTCCTCATTTTCAATTCCATATAAAGTATAACTACTTCCTCACTCGGAGAGTTTTGCTTTGATGATCTTGGTAGAGGCTTGTATCAACGCGGCACACATGGGTAAAAGCCGAAGCCGGCCCGTCCAGCTGCCGATCCGACGAGGCTGCACTGAATTAGGAAGCGCAACCTCGTCCCCTCCATCAATAGTTTCAATCCCCGCAGCCTTGCTCCCCTCCTCTCCTCAAAATGAACGCTGCAGACGACGATACGTATATTGACTACGAGACCTTTTTATCTCCAACCTTCTCCCCAGCCTCATTCGCGAACAATCTGGTCATTGGCACAAACAATCCAACAGACACACCCCTCGATTTGTCAACACCTCTCTCCCGAGTACTATTCGACTCCCAAGAGATCAACACCCACATCGATACTCTCACCACTAAGAGCGCCCTCCCTCTACTTTCTCACACGCAGGAACAGAGCGCTTCCAGTGCGCGAATAGTACAGGAGATTGACTCCCAGGTTGCGAGCTTGAATGATGGATACAAGAGGCTAGAGAAGGAAGTGCTGGTACGATATGAGACCGCAGAAGAAGTTCGCGCCGTGGCTGGCAGATTATGGGAGACCGTAAGACTGGGACGGTCAGTTGGTCGATGTCTACAATTGGGAAGGCAGCTTGAAATACAGCTGGCAGAAGTGGTAGGGACCGGAAATCCAGTGAAGGTCCAAGGACAGAAGGAAGATCACAGGGCGCTGGTACGATGTTCGAATACCCTGCTAAGTTTGCGCGAATTACTGTCGAAGAAAGGAGAGGGAGAGGAGGGACATGGCTTGGAGAAGGTGGATGCCGTACGGATGTTGCAAACTTCCATCGTCAATCCGGCCGAACGATCGATCCTCATGAAATCCCAACAAATAGTCAGAGAGTTCTCAATGAGCACTCTATCCAGTGGTGCGAACACAACTACCTTTGCCCAGACAGCAGATACAAAATCGAGGACGACTTCAGCGTTGATGTCACTGTATCTTCTCTCGCCATTACCGGATGCCAAACTAGGGACGAAGAAGTCAGAGAAGTGGGAACCAGAACTGTTGATCCATGCTTTGCAGGACTACCTACGGACAGCCCTCACGTCTTCTCTCGCATCTCTTGCTCGAGCTCTTGCGACACTTCCCACTCTTGACAGAACTCTCCTCGAAGTATCTGCTCGATGTCAGAACATCCTAGCCTTGGAATCCCTCCTCTCCTCGACTACCCCGCCTGCACACCCTACGCTACCACCACCAGCCGCACCTCCTAATTTCCTGCAACCACTGCTTACAAGTCTGGAGACGGGGAGTCTAGCAAGTTATTTCTGGCGGACGCTGGCAGGCGGGTTGAGTACCAAGGCTATGGAGATCGTGAATAGGGGAGGAGTCAGTGCGAGGACGTTGAAGAGTAATAGGAATAGTGTGAAAGATGCTATTCGGGAGTGCGTTATCAGAGGAAGTACACCGCCGGCAGGAGTCGGTACAAAATTGAAAGGAGAAAATGTTGAGAGGGCATGGGAGAGGGAGATTGCTGTTATGGTGGGGAGTGTGGTTGGCGCTTTGGGGAGGTGAGGCATGTTAGAGGTGGGAATTCCTCCCATGTAGAGTGAAGCCATGGAGATGCTCTCTCTACCTCCATTAGAGAGCGCTATAGTTCCATCTATCAATCTAGTTGGTATTAGGGGGAATAGATATCAGCCAGCGGAGCGAGGAAGAGTATGTTATAAAATCTGCTCAACCATTTCTCGCATCGGTCTGGCTTCTCTGCTGCTTTGAGCTCTCTCACAAAATTTTGCGTTGTACCCAGATCTCGTGTATCGACCTCCTCATTCCTGCAAATGGCAAAGTAGTTCTTGGTAAGGTATCGCCTCGAAATTGTCTTCTCGCTCGGACGGGATTTTCACATGTCCGTTCTCGAATCAGAGCTTTCAACGGTCTCTCTATATGGCTTAGAACAGAGGAGGTTCGCTCATTGTACGACAATTTGCTGCCATTTTCGGAACTGTAGGTGATTGTAGTATTAAATTCATCTATATCTATGATCTATGATCTATAGCATCGCAAATGTATCACGATCTTCCGAGCCCCTTTCTGTTCCGCCGGTGTCACACTCTTTAGATATCTAGCTAAGTCCCAAGAGTTTTGTCTAGAAGTCTCCATACATGCCTCACTCCCGCTTCACTTCCTCACAAGCGTTCTCCTCTCTTCGCGTACACAGGTCCTTCTGGTGGGTGCTTCTCCTGCCGTGTAAGTGGCCACGAGACGCATTCCGCCCTACCTGAAGCTGAAGGCATTTCTTATGGCGATTGTGGCCGTGGTGATGCCCACTGGATGTCTCTTTGTCCATGCTTTTTTCTTAGCTCCTTATTTAATGCAATCCTCTCTCATAGTTATTCAGGGCCAAAGACAACAAGCATATTCCAGATATTGCCTCACAGTCCCATATACCTGACTCAACTCATCCGACATCAACTGGGGTCCATTGAGATGATCCCTTTGCCTGGCCAGCTGGTGTCTCCAGAGCGCGATGTTCCAAGCAAAGCTCGAATGTCCTACACCTGCGAAATCAGACGATTTGAGCAGAACGAGGTAATCCACCAGAGCCTGCTGATCGAACGTGAAAGCCTCCAGCTTTTCTTTGTCTGCTCCTTCCAATAGCTGATGTTTCGTCGTCACGCTCAAGTTATACGCTCTCGCATCTTCTGCGAATCGAGCAATCTCTTGAACGTTCCCCGACGCTACGTACATGACAGTCGTTCCCGACGCAACTGCTTGCTTCAGGTAGTTCGTGGACTGCGTTTCGTACTTGGAGTATTCGTACAGCGACGGAGGCCAGCCCTGTTGGGAATCTCTCTCGGTTCGCAAATGCACGCCGAAGAATGTATGGTTCCAGATCGGGCTGCGAAAGTCCCCATGCAGATCGAACTTCTGCACCAGATTCCGCAACGTCGTTGTAGCCACTACTCTCGTATCCTGGCGGAACTTGAGGACTTTCCCAAAGTCCAATGCGAATGCTTCCGGGTCTGAGTAAATAGGATATTGTAGGTATGACCTATCGAGGTCTACTACCGGCTTCTGTACATCCGTCGCATTGCTCAACCAGCCATAGAACCTCTCCCTCCATTCTTCCGGGTGATCAATTCCCTCCGGTGTAATCTCCTCCGACAGTTTCTCCGGCGTAACGAAAATAGGACTCGAGTCATTCGATTCGAGTTCTTTGAGTATATGAAGCTGCGGGCACGAAAGACGGAGCGACTCGACGAAATGCGGCTCGTCGAAAAGGTAGTCGAAGGATGTGCGTTCTCTGTTCCAGATATCTGCGATGTTGGCTGGATTCCGTAGGATCATTCGTGGCATGGTCATGCTCGCGCCAGCGGAAATGGCATAGCGAAGACAGTTGAGGATCGAATTGCGTTGGTTCCCTACCCCGCCGCCGGAGTTATTGCATGTGAAGGTCAGGTTTGCGTTCCATTCTGTTTTCGCACATACTTCTCGGATGGCTGCAGAGTCGAGAGGTGCGTCGTCGAAGATATCTGTTGCTTTTTGCAGCCATTGTTCTGAAGATGTGTCTTGCGGAACTGAATCTGGCGCTGGGCCGGCTGAATCGTGAGCGTCCCACGGAGCTCGCAGCGAAGTGTATGAAGTGTATGGATGGTTGAAGGAGAGGTAGAACCAGAGGAAGCAGATACAGGTGATTGATGCCAACATTAGTTTACGGCCATTGTAGGGCCGCGATAATCGGAATGGTACCAACGCCATGCCGGGTATATTCGAGATGCAGAGAGCAGAAGAGACGTTGGAGGGTGAGGTGGGTTAGGATGCACTCTAGGGGATGATGGGATGTTTCCCGGCTTGGCACGTTAGGCTTGTTTAGCTTCCAGGTTCCTGGATTTCGGGATCCCTTGCGCTAATTCAGGGGTGTCAAAGTTCGGGCATCCAGGGGCCGCTCCAGAATGTCATCAAGGTTCTAGCATCAAACCGAGGAGGTTCAGGCTTGTCTTTAATGGTCATTTCAGAGCTTTCCATTCCATTTGGGTATTATTACACCTCCACCTTTTAGACTTTTCACGCATCCCCTCTAGCATCCTCATCTTTGCTCTTGGTCGTCATCGTCCTGCTGTCACTGTCGTCTTGAACCTCAGTTGTGGCGATGCGCATTTCTTTCGTAGGCTTTGCCTCCCCTAAGGTTTCGGTATTATCCGGGTGTTCTTCAAACACTATCTCTCCATCTGATTCTTCGTCAACTGCTTTGCATTCTTCCTTGTATCCACCAAAGATAGCAAGAATGCCCAAGTCGTATGTGACCAGAAGTGACCCCGCTATCACAAAAGCAACCCAAAGCATTTTCTTTCCAGCCAGCACTCCAGTGACAAAAGGACTGAAGCTTGACACGGATGATCTAGCAATATTGACGAAGCCCATCATGGCTGTGCGCTCATGTGGCTCGACGATTCCTGCCAGAAATGCGGATCGAGGTGGGGTGTCCATTGATTGTGTGCAGGATCGAAGAACGAGAAAGATGATGGAGGCTTTGACAGAACGAGGAGCGGGTATCAACGAAAGGAAGACTGCTGAGGGTAGATGTGCGAAGACCATGGTCTATCTAGGTTAGCTTGTGTATTTTGATGCGCTCAAGTGAGATGTTCACCTTGACGTTTCCAAATCTCCTCGCTAACGCCGCCGCAAAAAGCATTGAAAAGGCCGCAACAAACGTCGTAATGAAGAACAAGGTACCAATCTTGCTCTCTGGGAGACCGAATTTATCGTGGAAGAAGAAAGTAATCCATGATCTAAGAAGATCAGCTGAGAGATATCAAGTGTCTGAGGGTTGGATGACGTACAATGGTGCGAGGTTACTACCGAATGACTCCAAAGCAAAGAGAGCACAGATTCTGGCAACGACGAACTTGCTTCTACGACTGAAGTTCGGTATCTTTGAAAGTATGAAGTTTCCTTTGTACAATTTCTCTCCTTCCGTTGATGAAGTCTCCAGGTCCTCAGCTGGCAGCTTCACAATCTCACACTCTTTGCTTAGAGATAGAACGATGCAGATCATCACTACTCCCAGTCCAGCATAAATGAAGAACACTACTCTGTATGCCCGTATCGAGTCCCAGAGCAGGCTTTTCAGCATTAAATCCAGCAGCCAGCCACATACACCCATGCCGAATGCGGAGCCTGCTGCACCAAGCAAAGAGTACCAAGCATATATATCTCCTCGTTTCGCTTCGGGTGTAAGGTGGGCAATGGTTGACTCTTCGATGGCTCTGAATGGCCCTATTTCGTTGCCGCTATATCATTGTCAGCATTTAGTTTACAACCATGTATATCGGACAAACCTTGGACTGATGACTCCAACAATAGCAGCGACGAGCAGTATCCAGTAGTTCCCTACCAACGCAAATACCACGCCCGAGACCGTCATCAACACAGCACCAAGAAGCAAGATTGCCCTCCTTCCCAAAGCATCCGCAAAGATAGTCAAAATAAAACTCAAAAGTGTATCTCCAATGAGTGTGAGGGTCATGAATAGACCAATTCGAGACTTGGAAATCTCCAGAGCAGACAAGTAAGAAACAAGAATGAGCGTGGAGCTGCCATAGCCAAATAGACGGACAAATCGCTGAAAGCAGAGAAGTTTGGTGTCAAGGGGCGACCGCCAAAGAGAGACGAGTCCAACCTCCTCGAGGGCTTTGGAAAGAAATCTGAAGAACATGGCAAGGAAGGAACGTTTGAAAAGAGCGAAAGTTCCACGACACTTCATCTTCACTGGAGGGAACTTCGCAGTCTTTGTGTACAAAAAACACGTCCAAGAGACCACGCCTCATGAAATTTGTCTTGCCTATGGAAGTCATGTTGACTTCACGATGGCAATAAATTGGTCATACTTCCTGCACTTATGGATCGTTCCTCTTCGTGGCTTGCTGAGGAAGTTCCAGGAATAAGTTAACCACAGCTGCTGACTTAGACAAATTCCATGCGTTGTCGATATTCCGGCGTCTCCTACGCCTACATCCTAGCATAGTGGATCAGAATTGAGCAGTGGGACTTCTGGATGAGGAATGTCCTTTTTGATCGCGTGCGTGGTTACCGGAACTAGTGGAGGCTGAAAGAGTGGGCTCAGGGGAAAAGGGTCGAGCCGCAACGCCACATCCAATGAATTGCTTCCTCGCTACACCAAACGTTCAAGTCCCAGCTGGAAGGATACCGGGAACATCTCCGATACATTTTCGACGTGTCCGATTTCCTAATCCAGCTCGATGCTTTTGCAGGTATAGGACCTGGACCGCGCGTTAAGACTTTTGGATCGCGATTTCCACCTCCCGGGTCGAGTCGAGCGGAATTTCATGTCTTGGGTTTTGAAGCCACTCCGCACTCTCAGCTTCGACTTCAATGTTCTAGACGTCTCAGAAGCATATCCAATTGAGGATATTTTCGTCCAAAGAAATGCCAGTGTGGCTTGATTTTACTGTCTAAATTCGTCTCTTCATGTTTGCCAGTATCCAGCCATGAGAATGAACACTTCTTTGACTAGGTCAGGATATTCTGTCCCTTGGTTCTCATACTTGCCAAACCTGTATCTCCTGGGTTGAACACTCAATGCTTCAATACTTCTTCTGGCACTCAAAAGCCTCTCCCGCATTGGCTCAACATTCCCTGGACGAATCATCGCCAGCCCATATAATCCCTGACATTCCACAAGAGACTTCCACATGTCTTGACGCCAGCCGTCTTCAAAGTCGCCCTCTACTTGGCATCTGACTTCTTCCCAAGCCTCTCTCCAACGTCGGCACAGCAATACATGGCGCATTGCAACTTGGTCAGGCTCAGGTCTGTCTTCCTTGAACCTGACTGGATCGTAAGGCCCGACTTCCTTCGGTCGTTCCATGCCTGGTGCTCCGAGAAAGCAGATATCGTCGGGGATACAGTATCTGATGAAGTCGAGGCGCATGTTTATGTCAAACCTCGGAAAATGCTCCTCGGGCTCAAGTAATGCTTGAAATGATGATGAGAAGAGTTCCCCGTAGATTATGATCTGATACATGGTCCTGGTGGGATCGCAGTGAATAGTCGCTGCATCGGAAACCCCTCCACTCCAGAAGTTCGGAGCAGAATACCATTGAGCACCTGCTGATCTGTCGATCAAATCGGCAACAGGATTGAGAGTCGAGAAGCGCATCAGATGCAGGCGTCTAATCTCCTCCATGGCGATGCCCGCCTTTTCGACACATAGTGCCAGAAGTGCATCTACCCCACCCATGAATGCAGCTCGAAGGACCTCTGCATTTTCTGGGCTTTGCAATGCCCAATCACTGACTTGACGGACCGTCGCGGCGATCAAGAAGTGAGGATCAGGTCGAAAGAACACTCGAGAGGATGCCGCCGCAAGCCGGAGTATTTGATTTGGACGGGTCTTTGAGAAGGCATTTCTGAGAGTTCTGCAGCTTGATGATGCATTTGTGAAGTCCTCAATTTTTCGCAGATGGAGAGGTATGAGGGCCAAAAGCTCGACTGGAAGGTCAAGTAAATGCATCATCGTTGTTATTTGGTTGTTACAGTCGCTTACAAAACCGGCTTCCCCTCCACATGATTCTGAGCCCCACCCGCCAGAAGGAGCTAAGCACAATGTCACGGGACTATCAAGCGGCAGGCAGATCACGACACCATTGAGCTTCCCTATACCATAAGTTTTATATTCCAGCGCCAACTTCTTCAGTAACGAGGGGTACGCTTCAGCCTCATCATATTTGCAATCTTAGGAACTATTCCCCCTCTTATATAGTGATTAAGTCACATTAATATTGGCTGCTTAGCAGTTATAGGAGTCGCCTTCTTCCTATTTTTCGACGCACGAGCATGCGATATAGGCCACAACTTCCTTATGATGGATTCTACCTTGAACCTAGATCGACTTTCAAGGGCTGCTGAGGATGGGAACGAGGCTGTCGTCAAGCTATTGCTTGACGCTAGCAATATCAAAGTTGATCTACACGATAAGATTGGTTGGACGCCGCTATTGAGGGCTGCTAGAAACGGACACGAAGCAACTGTCAAGACTCTTCTTACTGCTCATGCCAACGTCGATGCACGAACAGCTAACCAGTCGACGCCTCTTCATGTCGCAGCAGCAGGAGGACATACAGAGACTATCCAGGCTCTTCTCGCTGCCCAGGCCAGCGTCAATACACGAAGAGATGACCTGTCCACACCTCTTCATGTCGCAGCAGCAGGAGGCCATGCTAAGGCTGTCAAACTGCTACTCGAAACTGGGAGGGCCCTGGTAGATTTGAAGGACAGCTGTGGTCAGACGCCATTGTCCAAGGCGGCAAGAAATGGACATGAGGCCGTGGTCAAGTTGCTACTCCAAACTGGCAAGGTTGAGGTCGATACGAAGGATAAATATCACCAGACGCCGTTGTCGAAAGCAGNAAGGCATGGTCATGAGGCCATAATTAAGCTGCTGCTCGAAACTGGCAAGGTTGAGGTCGATACGAAGGATANATATNNTNANACNCCGTTGCNAAAAGCNGCNNAACACGGGCATGAGGCCGTGGTTAAGCTGCTGCTCGAGACAAGCCAGGTTGAGGTCAATTGGGAGGATAAGTACGGTCGGACGTCGCTTTCGTGGGCTGCTCAGAAGGGGCACGAGGCCGTGGTTAAGCTGCTGCTCGAGACAAGCCAGGTTGAGGTCAATTGGAAGGACAAGGACGGTCGGACGCCGCTTTTGTGGGCTGCTCAAAGCAAACACGAGACCCTTGTCAGCTTATTAGTCAAGACAGGCAATACCAAGGTTGACTCGACGAATGAAGATGATCAGACATCAAAATCAAGCGCATCTGCTCGCTGGCCAAGAACCGGCCAACCGAAAGCTTTGAAGAATTTCGAACCCAGACTAGAGGCTTTTGCGAAGCCTAGTTCTAGCATTCCTGGCATCATACACCAAATTTACCTGCATGTGCTTCGGCTTCTACGTCCTAAGCCAGATGTTGGATATCGTCGACTGGAATGGCAATGTAACTGCGGTATGCCGCTTTATGGGGATTTTCGAGGTAACAATGAAGAAATTGATAAGCTTGTGACTGAAGTCCAAACCCACGGATTTGTCGTCACGCAGAGTGGTTACGGAGCAAAGCGATCGCCAGAAGGCTCCGAGCAAAACATCCCCTCAAGTTCCCCACCGGTAGTGCTTCCAGGATCCGCCGTGCATCTACGAACACGAATTTCTTATATTGATGCATCTCAAGAAATCGTCGCTGATACGTCAATCCCGAGAGCTAGTAGTATCAATATAGCAGGCTCTCCTTCAATTCCCATGAATTCAGGTCCAAAATTCGTGGCATTGTGTGTCGATAACGGTCCATCCCGAACGGTTTACCAGGAGGTTGACATATCCTCGATCCCTAGAGACACTCAGATATTCCATAGCTTTCAAATGGCCTACGAAGCATGTCGCAGCTCCCGGGTCAACTTTATCAATAGAATTTTCGCCCAACCCGTGGATATCAAGTATATCCAATTTGCTGTCGAAGGTCTCAAACATGTTTACCCTATCGCTAGCTCGCCCGATTGTACTATTTGCGCGCAAATGGAGAATAGAGATGACCTAGTTGCAACGCGCAGATATGAGCGACATCCTGTAACCTCATCAGGTTTCACTCATCCTCCTATCCCCCCCAGTCTGTTTTTCCACTTATGGGAGTGCCCGAGGGGTATAACTCCAGCAGTGCAGACAATGTGGCTTGAACGCCTGCCGAAAAAGGTTGGTGAGAAACTAGAGAAAGCGTGTCTACGGACACGACCAGATGGTGAACCAATTTACGGGTGGGGCATCTTGGTCATTGAAGGTATACAGAAGCAGAGGATTTCGCGATTAACTGCAGCTATAGCCGCACTTGCTTTCGTCATCTCTGTGGCCTATTCGGTTGGAAAGAACGATGTTTCGAGTGGATTCGCGATCGGTGCTCTGGTAATAGCCTGTTGGGCTGTCTTTATAACAGCAATATACTTCGAGTTGCAAGGCAATCGATAGTTTTCGAAGGGGATATAGAGAGCTATACTGGGCATAGTGGCGGCGGCAAAGGGGTGGGCATAAGGGGCGAAGCGAAGCGAGGCAAAGCAGCCGAGTCAACTGAGTTACTTGGATGAAGCGATCTCATGTTGATAAGGCGAACTAAATTGAACCCAATTTTGCAAGTGACTATATTATACCTAGTATACAGTTCAGGGGAGGTCAAAGCTATCGTGACCTGCATGTTGCTTGGTATTCCCATGATATTGTCGAAGCCACATTTGGTAGGTAGGGCTCATAATCTAGCGAGTGTGGAGGGGAAGCCGATTTTACTAAGCGACTGTATGTCTAGGTTGGTGACTGTTTATGTAGTCAGATACTACCGATCGCTATGAGCGAAAGGTCGCCACCGCCAAGCATGGAGTCATGCGGCGAGAGTATTCGCAACTTTGCAAGCATGGCAGGAGCCTGAAAATTCACGTACAATCCGGAGGGAGGCCCCTTTCGTGCCAAATGATGTGTTTCTATGACTTTTTGCAACAATGCAAATCCCTTTCGCATGATTTGTCTCACTGGTGCTACTTGTCCTTGAAGCTGCTTACATCTCAACTTACTCAAGTAGCTAAGCGAGACTTGCTGTAGCCGCTCATCGCGCAAAACTTCATTCATCGGAGCCTCCACGTCTCTTCCGCTTAGAAAGCGTTTGAGGCCTCGGAGCGTTACCATACGACATGATATGTTCCACAACGAATCCCGTGGACTCTGTCACAGGGAGCGACCCGGACTCATTTCACAGACCACTCAAACTAGCAATCGGGGAAGGCCGAGATCAACTTGAGATTGTTGCAATGTATAGTGCAGCGGTAAGATATAAGCTATTTCTGCTCCATATATCTGTCGTCAGTACATATCGTTTCGGGAGAAGGTAGACACATGGGGAAGTGCGGGAACGATATTGTGCAGATATTGCCATATGGGTAAACACAGGCCGGGACGATGTGCTTTTCCAGAAGCGCTATATATAAGTCGAGCACTCGCAACCGCTCTGTAGAAGAAACCCAGCTTACCTCTACTTCGTGTACTCGACGTCTCACCATGAAGCTCAATCTAGCTTTTCTCGCGTCATTCCTCTCCATCGCGTCAGCGGAAATTTTCTGTCCATCCAAGCCAGCCGAGACGAAAGAACAAACCGACATCTTCTACCAATTTGTCCGCAAATTCTACATCAACAAAGATGTCAAAACAGCCTTCGCTGACCACTTCGATCACACCTACATCGAGCACAACCCGAACGCTTCTTCTGGCTGGACTGACACGAGCCTCGACGGCCTTGCAGGCTTCATCGCATCGGCAAACCTTACGATCCTTCATGCGGGTTTCTACAACAACACGGGATATGTGCACTTCCGTGAAGATGTGGCAGGTGCACCACCTACTGCTGTGGTGGACATTTTGAAGTTCGACGGGACTTGTATTGTGGAACATTGGGATGTTGCTCAAGCAAGACCCGAGAATCCCAGCAACCCACGCGCGATGTGGTAGAAAGGTGGGAAGACGAAGGGAGGAAAAATACACCGGCGGGAAAACAAAGAGGGAATAATTGATCGTGACACTATGGTCACAACTACTGTACATAAAGTCAATTGGACGCTCTGAGCGAGACGGACTGAGTGATCCCAAAATAGAAGTGACCTCATATGGGTAACTGTTGTCCGCGGTGCCCCGCATCTCGGCTAAGTATAAAGGGGTATTGTTTTGCCAACACTTGTAGCGCATTGTCCCTTAAGGTAGCAATAGATCAAATCGGCTGCAAGGTACGGGCCGCCAGACAGCTCGAGATTCAATATCTCTCCCAATATTTCCATCTGCGGACATCCGCTCGACGCACTTTGGAGCGGGCTTGTCCATGAAGTCCGCATTTGGAAGTCGCAAACTGTGAGTCCATCGTGCCTTCCTTTCGGAACATTTGAGCGTCTAGAATCTTTCGCAATGATTGCCACTATGTACGACGCATCATTTTTGTCCAAATCTTGTCCCTATCTTCCCTCTTCAAACATTAGTATTCTCTTCCTCCTCGCACCTACAATTTCCCGACCACCATGGACAGACGCGAAGACTCTCCTGTGAGCCTGGAGGACTTGCCAGTATCGTTACCCAGGACCTGCAGTATTTCGGATCTGACAAAACTTTTCAAGAGGACGAGATCTGCCCTGTCGCAGTCAAGCGCGACCTCGAGGCGATCCGAGAACTCCGTCTCCGAAAACAGCCAGATTCTGTACATGGCAGATCCTAAGAAGTTGAAATCAAGAAAAGCTCGCCAATCCCTCTCCTCCATTGGCAATAACGCTGATCGCAGATTCGATGGTTCCACGGACGAGAAAGAAGATTATCATGATCTCGAAGCTTTGTCATGGGATGTCATCGACCAGGAGATCTACGAGTGGCAATACGTCTGCCAGACTGGCCGGCCATACTGGTGGTCTCCAGAATCGAGATACAGACGCTTGAAGATTTATCAACCCAGATTGATGAATGAACCCAGCCCAAGATTCTGGATGAGAAAGCTTGAAGGCCGTCCCAAGCCAGCATATGCGGAGAAGCGACGAGCTGTTTCCGATAATTATTTCTGCGACCCAAGAACGAGCCATGATCTCGCTCACTTGGTTGCTGTTCAACTTCTCGGTGCTTGCTTCACACTTCCGCCAGATCACATTCTCGGTATACCCGCTCCAAACTATGCCCTTGATAAGACAACTGCCGCGCTCCCAGATCCCCGAATGATCAGCTCATTGCGCATGCATACGCAATCCAGATATTCCCCTAGCTTCGGACATCAAGCGCGTAACACATCGCCGGTGCAAGCATGGCCCAGGAGTCTTGGAATACTCTCGGCCGGCCTCTCGTCCCGGAAACCAGAAGTCGGACCTTCAACCTCCACACCCAGGCGTACAGCACGACGGCGGACACTAACATTAAGTAATGGTTCAGGATCCGGTGGCTCGTTCGAGAGTGATGGAGATCAGCTTACTCGGTCATGTAGCAGCAACGATGGGCTGGACCATGCAGAATTCGCGCAATTACATCTGTCAAAGGGGCCATCACATCCCTACCATGCGTCCATGAGAATGCCGAACACGATGGGACAAGTAACAGAGGTTACCAAAAGGCGAAGGATCAAGCGTCGAAAAGACGGAAGCACATTGTCCCAGGAAGAAACAACGCCAAAAACCAATTATCGCCTGGAACCTGTCATTCGGTCTGAACCTCATCATGTGTTCATACAACCTGTCCGCGAACTAGTTGTCAAGAGATGGACTAATTTCAAACGTCGACTGAGTGGTAGCTTGCATTCAGCTTTGCCAACGAGAAGCTCAGACGATCAAGCATCGACTTCGGAGTCAGGGAGCCCAGCGATGAGTAGTGATGGAAAGCTCAGACGGCTCAGAGCGCAGGAGCGGGGAGATATCCACAGTTCTGATGTTGAGACCACTCAGCATTTCAACACTCCCACGGGTGGTAATTTCAGTCCAGTGGGAGGCACAAGTACTCCAGATCGTATCAATGGAGCGGCGGACCGACTTTTGAATCCTAGCATTGCTGAAGCTGCTTTGTCCGCTGCAAAAGGACGAGAAACAGGATCACCCTCACCAGTAACTGTTCGAAGCAGAAAGCATGTCTCGCCATCGGAATCTTCGCTCCAACCCATGGGTCACCAAGCTCGATTTGAAGCGCAGGCTCCTGCGATGCCAACACGACCGCCTTTCCCACTCTACTCCCCAGCCCGGTTCAATCCACCAGCTGCCCCCTCAAACACATTCCCGTCAAGAAGAAGACCAACTCGGCGGCAGAGAAAGAGCACTCTCTCAGAGATGTATGCACCTGATGATAACCCAGGAACTGGAGTGGCGAGTTTGGCTGGTAGAAAAGTTTCGAGTGCACCAGCAACTGCAAATGTCACCCCTCTAGAGGAATCGAAGCAGGAGCTTGGTGCAGACATCACTTCTTTTACCTCGGTCCTGATGAATCCGGCTCGTACATCTCGACCCAGGATAGGAAGAACGAGCACGAGTGGCACTCAGATCTTCACTCCGGCGGATGATGGCATCGAACTCGATGGTTTGCCAGTCGGACCTCTTGGTCTGACATGGATTGGACATGGAAGACGAGAAAGGACATACCTGTAGTGGAACTGCTCAAAGGGTGTGCTGTACGTATGGAGCTGGGATCCGGGCAGCAGTAGAAAAAATTGGATTACTCTAAAGAGCTTGTGCTAGATTCGACATGCGGGAACCACCCGCTGAAACATATGCCCTCAATATGGCTGCCGGCGAAAGAAGTGTTGGTACATTATGGACAACCAGAACGCCTCCCATTGTCATGTCTGATTCCCCTACGCCGTGCTGTTGAAACATCATGATGCCGCCTTTCGTCCTACAACCTGGCGGGCCCCTATCCTTCTCCCCTTGTGACTGTAGATAGTGGACTGCATATTCAGCAGCCCTGATTTCGATAGCAAGCATTCGCTCTTGCAGACCGTCCAAGAGGATCTCCTATCGTGGACCTCGTATCCTTTCCACTCACATCTCCATTCCCTCATGAAGCTTCACCATTCTCCCCTTTCATCCCAACCATCTCATACTCCCCGGCCCCATCTCTTCCCCTCCCCCTTCCTCTCCCGCGTCCATACCCCATCTCCTCATCTCCAGCACCCTCCCCAGCCACAGGCACATCCGTCGTCGTCTGCGCGGCACTTCCTCCAAAATTAATCGGCCTGAGCTCCCTCCATTGACATGCCCATACACCCAGCGCAGTCATCATCGCCGTGCTACCTATCTGTAAAATCCACCAAAGCGCGTTCTGCGGGATCGAGTGCGAGTAGAGGGATACGATGAGGAGGTGGATGAAATGTAGCGTAACGGCGAAGTCTGGGACGAGTTTACTGCGCGAGATGAGGACTAGGATGCCGATTACGCTGTTGATCTTACGTTAGTCCATGTTGCAATACTTCGGACTTTCCAAACATCCAAATACCAGCGCGATAGGTGTTATTAAGGTAGAAATAAGGAGACCTACCCAATCAAGCTATTCAGCAACCAAACCAGCCCCAACATCCACCCAACCGTCGTATCACCCCTCAGACTCCTCCAGCTCAACACCAAATCTAAGCTGAAATGCTTCCCTGCCACCAACGCCGTGAAGAGGATCAACACTGTGCCGGCGACGTACCAGAGCGTTTGGAGGAGGAGGATCTGCGAGAGGATCTTGAGGGGGGGGAGTTCGGTCAGGGCGCCTGGTCGTGGCGGACGGCGGCGTCGAGCCATGTTTTTGTGCTTCGTGGATTAGGAGGTATAGTTGGAGGTGCTATTGTGTCATTGCTGGGTGTGTTGTGCTGTGCATGTTTTGGTTGTCAAAAGATGGATGCGATGCGCACATGATGGAGTTGCCTGCTCGGGAGGCCAGAATTCTGACGGTTTGGGTTTGGCGGTGGTTTTCTGCCGTTTTGTGGAGGCGAAAGTCAGAGAGCTTCGGAGCTTCGAGATCATGAAAGACCCAGTCAAGTCTACAGACGATAATAACAACATATCTAAGTCAACCCCAAGAACCGCTCTCCTGTTCTCGATTGACTGCTTGGTATTTGCAATTGACTGTCCCAATCTTTCTGTACAGCAGCTAATTCCTCATCATAGTCACAAACTACCGTACATCCGCCTCTACCACCCCTCCCCTCACAATATATTGATACCCGAAATGGGCCTCTTCACCTCCTCCTCACCTCCTTCCCTCCCTCCTCCCAAACTCACACCCGATGGCGCCCCAATCGCTCCAGACCGGACACAACGAGCCAAATGCTGGGAAGCGCGCGACGCCTACTTCAGCTGCCTGGACAAGAACAACATCATCGACAGCTTAGGCGCCGACAAGAGCAAAGCCGATAAAGTGTGTGCGGCGGAAGGCAGAGGATTCGAGGGCAACTGTGCGAGTAGTTGGGTTACGTATTTCAAGAAGAGGAGGGTTATGGAGTGGCAGAGGGAGAAGACGCTGGAGAAGTTGAGGGAGGAGGGTGCCGTTAAGATGCCTGGGGAGTTGGCGCCGCCGCAGGCACCGAGGTCGTGAGAGGACTAGATGGAGATGTGAAATTGCTCAATGGGGCTGGAGGGTGTACCATATTTTGGGAATTGTGTTGGGTCGGGAAATGCGGACCTGGCATTGAGGTGGTTTGTGCGACTGGGTTGATTGTGGATAGATGGGGAGACCTCTCTTGGAGCCTGGGAGATCTATGTGTATGATTCAATTGTAAGAGTGTTGGGACAATGTGCATATGGGCTGGAGTTGGGACTTGGGTTTATCAATGAAGACGCTCTCCACATCATTGGTCAAAGTTTTCTTACTGGATTTGTATTGTAAGAGCCAACATGGGTGAATTCAAGAAACTAGGCGGGAGAATTCTGGCAGTGACAAAAGACCCCAATTGGGGTCATTTTTCTTAAAAGGACCTCTAGGCAGCTGCTACGTACACAAAGAGTTCTTCGTAATGCCTCAATGGCGGAGAGCGAAAACTCCGAAGAACGAGCATGCCACAGTTCACTAATTCCAGTGTCAAGAAGCCTCCAGGATATTGCTACTTACAATGCATTCTTCAAACGTCATTCAGATGAACAATTAATAGTTCTGAGTGTGATTCACTTCATTTGAAAGAGCCTACAGCTCCTAATACTCTAGCTATCAAGCTATCAAATCTGCAAGTGCAGGTGATCAGCTGAATATCATTGCACAGACGGAAATTCGCAAAAGCGAAGTAGCACAAGTCTTCATATCCACGAATGTACTTTATGCTCGAGGGCACTTTTCCTTTTCGTTCCCACCGAAATCAATAACTCCCTAACCCCAATTTTGACCAGACCAGGGTACCCGGAAAAGCACCACCAGTCAGCCAGTTCAGTAATGAATGCACCGAAATCCCAGCGAAGAAGAGTCTCAACATAATCACATATCGCTCATGAACCCGCCGGCTTGAGCAAATCTGAGCTGATACTCCCGAAGGTCAGCCCAGTTTCTCAACTCCTCTTCCTCGTCGACTTGACCATCACCATTCTCGCTTCGACAGCCAGGGCTAATACGCTCAAGTTTCATCAGAACATCCAAGAATCGTCCCAAGTACTCTTCAGATTTGACTGCGATAGGGCCCTTGCGGCTATCAGGAGTCTCGATCAACGTGGAGGCAATCTGGCGAATCTTGTTGATCTGCGATACTGTTAGCGAGAAGACGAACAATAGCTCACGATTGATTAGACTCACAAAGCTACCACCATTCGGCTCCATATTGACCTGACTGATGCAGCCTAAAACCTTCAAGAGGTCCTTGACAATACTCTCACGCTCCAGAGCAATATTGGTCTCTTCGTAATGGCTGGTTGGGGATTGCTTGGGGAGCATTCCATCCAACCCGATAGCCATGACACCAGGAGAGCCCATCTGCATCGCATCACTAGAACTGTTCTTAACCTTCTCATAGGCATCGAATAAATTACAGTACTTGTCAACAAATGAAGAACGGGTGCCAAGTTGGCTAGCATAGATGTTGGCCTTTTGGATCTCGAACTGCAGCCGACGACGTTCCTCGGACTTCTCAATAGGCCATTGGCTTGCGTCGCCGCCGTTGGATCTGACACCTGGATATTCTGTATTTGGTGGGTAGTATTGGAAAGCGGAATGTTCGAATTCTCCTGGCATTGAGCCAGGCTGAAGCATCAACTCCTGCGGGATAACATCCAAAACCTGCTTGACGTTTCGAAGGCACTGCTCCAAGACCCGCTTTTGACGCTGCCAATCAAAGACCTCATCAATACCATACGCGAGCTCCATGGTGGACAGAGGAGTAACAGTCTTGAAGATACGGACGTTGAGATTGAAGCCGGTAATCTTTGACAGCACTCCTGGTGGTTGAGCATCGACGTGGTCAACAAATATGTATTCATCGTCAACCTCCATAGGCAGTGTGGGATATGGATTGTTGGTTGTTGGTGGAGGGATTAAGAGCTCGCCGAAGGAAGCACCAAGTTGCTGGATTGAGCTACTGAAGTTAGCAGTGAAACAAAAATAGGATATTGGGCTAGCTTACATGATGCCGACAAACATAACCCAGAAGATTCTTCTTCCAATCTCTTGACGTATGTAGTCGACGCCAGTACTGGAACCAGGCATATGATTCGTGTCGGCGCCATAGACACTCGGAAGACCGCCCACGCCTAGATCGGTATCCTTGACCTTGTGAGCACCAAGAACTCTGAGAATAGTCAAACACTCTCCAAAGTAGAGGCGGGTCTGCTTCCATTGGAAAGTGTATGCACCAGCCAGACCCAGGAAGTAGCTCGTGGCTGCATCGTAGACCGACAAGTCCTTATCCAAGTATCCGGGACCGCGCGCCGCAATTGCGACCTTATGACATCGCTCAACCAAGCTTATGGAGTTGGGAAAGAGGTGTTCTCGGTGTTGCGCCTTGAGGTGGAGACGGGGCTTTCGAGGAAAGGATGCGACAAGGACGCCAACCATCGATGCTAACAACGCAAGGAAAGAGGGGTTCTTCAGATCTTCTCTGTTGAGGAATGCGGCACGGAAAGAAGGCTCGTGTGGAAACGGGCAAAGCGGATGGATGTAGGTGAAGAAATCGTCAACTAAGAGCTCAAGTGTCGAGAATGGGCATATCGATTCGGCATTGAGGACCGCATGAGTCGAGAAGGACGCAAGCGTAGCAGCAACATTGCCTGGAGATGTAGGAGATCCGAAAGTGGCGGCCTGCATTGATTCTCGAGCTTTCTTCTTAATTGCCTCTGCGTGTCTGTTGGGTGGTCCTCTTCTCTTGCTTTGACGATCGAAAGTGCATGGAATATCGAGGGCAGCGCAAGCTCGGCATGGCGGTCCAGATTCGTCGCACTGTTAAAAATTCAACGTCAGTCTTGTCTTCTTGAAGTTCACTTTCGAGATCCTCCCTACCTTGACCTTTCTTGTGCTGCAAGAGTCGCAAGCTTTGCGCAAACGGTTTCCTTTGTGACCCTTGCCTTCACCACTGGTAGATGCGGGGGATGGCGCAGGCAGCTGAACGCGCTGCTGCTGTTCCATATCCGCTACATGTCCATTCGAATGTCCATTGGCATATGATTGCATTTGCTGTTGAGCGCTGGGGTCATATTGGAAGGCTTGCTGGTTGGGCATGCTCTGGTGGCCATGCGCTGAGAGGGAGTGAGGGTCGCTGGCATGGATGTGACCGTTTGCGCCATTGGGACTGGGCATGCGAATACCGACGTGCGATTGTTGTTGCGCCTGTTGTGGATGATGTGGGTGAGGGTGGTGAGGATACGAGCTTCCTGGACCCGAGTATCCAGACATGGTGGGAAGTCTGTATGGGGGTGTTTTGCGCGATCCGAGAGGTATTGGTCGTCGGCAAGAAGTCGGGAAAATCGTGGTGATGTTATCGGGAGAATTGAGGTGGAGGGGAATACGCTTGGATCTTGTGTGCGCTGACGTAAGCAGGAATGAATTTGTCTGTCGTTATGGAAACTCGTGACTCGGCTTCACTAGACTGGACAGGACCTCGGACTGGTTCTCTGGGCCAAGAAGCGAGAGGCGACAACAATGAGGAGAGCCGCGGCTGAACGTCGTACCGTGGATTCGAGGTTGATGGGATGGATGCTTTGCGGAGGTAAGAAGCTTAAGCTTGACAGCCCGGAGGATGGAGGTGGCGGGCTAGTGAAGTATAAGAGGACGTCGAGTCCTGTGTCTGGCTCGGATTCCTTTCCTGCCTTTGACTTTGCTTCAGACTCGTCTGCTCGCTTGCTTGACTCGTCCCACGTTGCACCCAGGAGCAAGAGATGCGATCAGATGAGAGGAGCAGGGCAGGGCAGGGCAGGGCAGGAGGGATAAGTAGGGAACGGAGGAATGCAAAGACACTACAACAGAGAAGAAGAGGTACGGCCAAGACTACCGCTTTGTCTTCTTTCGATCTCAATGGGTCAAGTCCTATCAGCGCAAACTTTGACGTCGACGATCGTGGGTCGTGTTGGGCAAGTAAGTGATTTGTATCGCGACGCGGCTATTGCGATGTGGGCGGCGGGTAGTGGACCGTGTGAGTGTTGTCTTTATGCTGCGAGTTTGCTTCGAGTTGTCCACTTTCTGCAGATATCGATCTTATCTTCAAGTTCGGCGTCAAGCTGCTTTCTTGTTCGTTCAAACCGTCGTCCTAGTGTTGTCGGATGTCGTCTCTTCTAGTTTTTCTCTCTGCAAGCTGGATCCTGCATCTGCATCATGCGTCTTCTCGTCCCAATCACAGGAGCTGGTGGGGATACTATGTACTCTCCCCAACGCTGCCCTCTGCCCCTCTATCTCCAGTCCCCCTGTTCTCGTCGGCCTTATTCAAGTGAACAGTAGGGCTAGGACAGGGACTGATTGCGTCGGTCCCTGTCCCAATCCTGTGGCTCGGTGAGACAGGACAGGCCAGCAAGTGTTGTGGGTTGTGGCGCAAGGCGACCAGTGGTAGGGGACTTGGGTGTGGAGGAGAGGGGGCACTAGCATCCAGTCATGGGTCTGGTAGCCAAATTTCTCCTTATGAAGGGCTACCGTTTATCTACGGATGCTGAATTTGGTTGGAATTGTGTTACAGCTATTCTCGGGTCCGTATATTGGAAATCTTATGAAGTCTGATAATACTCTTCCACATGGCTTCTGGAAGCGTACCCTGTTTGCATGAATTTCTACCCCGTCAGCCCTGCGTTGTTTCTACCCGCGGAGCATCCTTTCTTCAGCCCTGCATTTGTTTCCGGAGAAGCACAGGGCTATGTATCTTAATGCCTGGCGTAGCGACGTTTAACTATGTATTGTACCATTTCTCTCCAAGTGACTGAATAGTGCCGATACGATGAATTCGTTGGCGAATAGGACTACGATAAGTTGTGATCAGTGTCATGATGCAGTACTTGGTAAGCAATTCCCAGCAGCTACAAGGAAGTAGATTGTCCACATATCAAGTGGCTGCATGGCTTGATTGCATGGCTCCCCTCCAAGTACACATCGCTGGGGTGTGTGGCACGAAAACGAATGCAGAAAGACATCATCGTAGGGTTGTATTTAGAGTTTGCGCACTGCATGACAAGCAGACAAGCTACTGGAAAATCATCAGCCAAGTGCGGTTGTCACTCCGGAAAGCGGAAAGGGGTCCACGAGTCAGGGCCATGTTGCGGTGGCTGCATCCGCAAGGGGTCGGGCTTTGACGGTATCCTTACCGAGCACATTTTAATGTTTCGATATGAGCAAACAACTGCATCTGGGGAAGACCGTGAGAGGATACTGAAATGAGAGAAGCACATTCTCTGAGGGAGATAAGGTAGGATCTTAGGTGACCTGTCAGAAAAACCATGCTCTGACAGGTCTCTCTTCCAGTGAAGAGTCATGGCATTACATGACCACGATTAGAGTTCCGCCAGAAGCATCAAGTGAGATCCATCCATCCCTGCCAACCTTTCCTTCGATCGATAGGAATCCTTCCGTGACACCTTCTAGCTTCCTTCTAGAAGGATCAGAAACGAAACGGCACAACTGTGCCAAGATCTGGGAAATGCCCATGCTCAACGGCTCCCACTCATGCTCTGAAAAGTTCAGCCTTCCTTTATCAGTCATCCTATCTCCCCGAAGCACAGATGTCCTCTCAGCCACACAAATGAAGGAGTTTCTTCCCATTCGAGCAATCAAAAAGTCGGCAGTCCCCCACGTGAACGGAATGGCCGACGGGCAACTTTCCTGGTCAGTCGCAGGTCAAAGCTTTGAAGCAATAAAAACCAAGGGTACCTTGCTGGTCGGAACGAAGCGGAATAGGGCTGTCTTTATTTGGACAACAGCATGGGACGAGTTGTAGCCGAGTCAGTGCTGTCGCAAAAGTGCAGGACGGTGAGGGCAAGATCCGGATTCGGTGGTGGAAAGGGGGAGGGATGATCCGTGATTCGGGCATGCCGTCACCGAGCTTTGAATGAGGAGATCAAACGATCGCCGAGTTACTGGAGAGACTACTAATCAATAATTGTACGGGAAAGGGTTCATCCGTACTCTGGCAAAAGTGTTTGATCTATTGACAGCACGTTTCCAGGGCAGTCTTTTGATCGACAGGCTGTCAAGTCCAAAGAGGTATTCGCAAACGAGTCGCAGTACCGAGATCAATCTATTTTTTGCGGATTGCCATCTATCCAAACTCTAAATACGAAGCTCATATCTTCGACTTCAACTTCTTGCTTTTCGCAAACCTGGCAGACGTCAAGAGCCCACCGCCAAAGAGCATGACAGAACCAGCAAAGATCTGAGCATATTGATACTCGCCATCTTTCTTTTGTATCAACTGTCCAGCGATCGGCGGTCCAGTTAGGACCGCGAAGCTAACAATCGTGAAGACCATTCCCATCCTCGTACCTGCCATTTGCAAATTCGTCGTCAAACTACTCAACGCGACAGGGAACAAGCTCTGGATGGCAGCTCCAGTGATCCCATAAACCACTGCCCAGCCATACAAACCTCCTCGAGAATCGACAGCGATCCAGCAAAACACCAAGGTCGATGTCAGGAAGACGAAAAGCGTGAGGGTGTTGATCGGGCCCCAGTATCGATCAGCAATATAGCCAGGGATGATGCGACCGATCGCACCAAGACCATTCAGCACGATCAACAGGTTGATGGATTCCTTGTACGGGACACCAATTATCGATCGAGCGAACGAGCCGATATAATAGAATGCGAAATACACGCCCCAGAAAACCTACTCGGTCAGCACCCATCAAATAATCCCAGCATAAGCTACTTACGAAGAACATCCCGATGGCGAATAAGACATACGGCAGCTCTTTGAAGCTCTTCCAGTCGACCAAAGCACCTGTCCTCCTCGGTGGAAGGCGGGGTTTAATCCCAATGTTACAAAGAATCAGACACGCCAGCTGAATGAACCCCAGAGATCTCATCGTCCAAGCAAATCCAACGCGTGGCAGCAATTGCTGAACCATAGCCGGATAAATCATACCACCAGTCGCACTCCCCGCCGCACCAATTCCAAGCGCCAACCCCCTCTTCTTACTGAAATACGTCGAGAGAAGCGACAGGCTAGGGCAGAAGAGACAACCGTTCCCAAGACCCATACATACGCCCTGAGCGAGGAAAAGCTGCCAGTAGGTGGTGGACAACGAAGCCATGAAGATACCAAAAACACCTAGGAACGATCCGAGCAGAAAGACAGGACGGAAATATCCTGCGTCTGTGAGGCGGCCGGTGAAAGTGCCGACGAAGAAGAGGAAAAAAACTTGCATGCTTCCAACCCAGGAGATATCACTTGGTGGGCGATTCAATGCCGTGACATAGTAGGTCTGGAAGACGCCGAAAGAGTTGATGAATCCCCAGGTGTTCATGATTACCAGATGATTGAGGGCAGCTACAGACATCAAATCAGCTATTGTCCCGCTGGCCCGAGCTGCAGGTAAAATATGAAAAATACACACCTTGCGTCCATCCAAGCAATCCACCATCAGGAGGCGGCCCTGGATCTTTGCAACTACTCCTCGAGAGCATTCTCGTAATAGGTCCTGCCTTCTCCTGAGCGGGAGCTTCCCAATCATTCCTCGCAGCATTAATCCCATCAGGATACGGATCCGCCTCTCCTCTCTCAGTCAACGTCAATTTCTTCTCCATGCCTCCTCCCAACTCCCCATCGTGGTCACTGTCCCGTGCAATGTCATCAGAAGAGCTCAGTGAGGGGCGAATAGACTGGCTCTCGATATCTCTGTTGAAAGTATCCGCGGAAGAATCCAGCGGCGGTGGTACACTCGTCATGATTGCATCGTCCAGTCCTCTAAGGATCAATGGAGTTTTTCCGCTTGAAAATAGGCTTTTAGCCCGTTGTCTTGAGCAGTCAAGTGAAGAATTGAAATCTGGAGAAATTTCTTAGCTTAGCTCCTCATGAAGAGTGGGAGGTGGGAAATAGGGCGCGTCATGCATACTTGCGGACTGATTTTTGATGATCAGATGGAATGAAGAGCCGCTATTTATACCCGAAGCTATCAATGCTATCGATCGTCCTTCTTCACAACTCCAGTCCAAGAAACCAATTTATCTCTTCTCTCAATTGTTAAGACAAAAGTATCAAAGCCCCCAATTTATACCACCGTCAAATATAACCCAGAGATGCTACAAAATGAGATTAGAAAGCAAGAAAATGACTCAATCGTCAACTTCCAAGCCCTTGACACATAAAATTGAAGATCATATCCCGTCCTGCCATCTCGCAGTGAATTTCCCCTCGGTTATGGGTCGGTTATGGGAATAAGACTTGAGTTGAACAATGGAGGCGGCGGCGGACGGGCCCTTCCGATCTCCACACCAATTAGAACCAACCATTCAATAATTGCATCTGCAATTGCAGAAAATGACAAACGAAGTCTAGAAGTTTGCGCCACACAACAACATATATGAGGAAAGCTTGTATCTATGCTTACTTGTGTCTTTCCTGTGCTTGGCTCTTCGGCGGGGAGTCATATTTTCATATGGCGTATATATATCCAATCTGGTTGGAGCATAAATAGGAGCCGTTAAAGGACCTGGAAGAAGGGCAATTTTTCCTGTAGAAAACAGTGCCACTTACGAAGTGTGAATAGTATCCTTGCGGTACGTATGCGGCACAGACAGCTGGTTCGGGTGCGTGCCGAGTGCCGGCTTGAGTGCTGTCAGAACTGAAGCCTGGCCCGATGTCGCATGGCGGGGTAATTGGAGGGGTAATACTGGTATGGTCTCTTGTCTCTAAATTGGAAGGGAATCGTCTTTCTATTTCGTTCTTTAGAACATCGAGCAGCAGGCTCCAGTGTTCTATTCCTCTTCGTGCATGATTATCGTCTCAACTCTGTCTAGAGTTCGTTCAAGTGGAGCATTAATCAATGACGAGTTGTGAATGGTCTCAAAACGAAACCTACTTTTGTTCAATCCCTTGCCTGAATCGGCAATACTGCCAGCTCTTGGACATCGTATTCTTTCTCTTTCGAGTTTTCGGTATTTCTACTCGGCTTATCGCTTCTTGCTCTTGGCTGTCTGTTCCTTGAACAATACATCCCACAAGCTACCACTCTATCTTTACGTACTTCTCGATCTAATGCTATCAGTGTTTGGCCAGATGATATAGTGGCGAGAGCTTCTACAACAACACACTTTTTGATTCACTATTGGAATAGGGCTCATCTCGAGCTAGAATTTCTGTCCCGCGTCCCATCCACAAGGGCCCTCATAGTCAGAGTGCTGCCACCACGTCAAATCAAATGGCATTAACATACATTCTCTATCATGTTTTAAGCACATACATACGCTTCATCTACTCTTCATAACCTTGCCCACCCCACGATCTTCCTATCTCCAGTCTCATCCATTTCTCACCCCTCCCTCCATCAACAACCACAACCCCATTTCTTCTCTCCTCCTCCATCTTTCTCTCCTCTCTTTCCCTCTTCCTCTCCTTCCTACTCAAAAACTCACTCTCCTTCTCAACCAACACTTGTCCCGGATGCCAAACATTCAGCACCACCAGCGCGACAAACATTGGTGCCGAATCAAAAACATACGCGTACCACTCATGAGACCGGAACTCGTGGGTCAGACTCGTTCCTGCGCCGGCGAAGAATTCGGTTATTCGGAAAAGAATACGGAACTGTGTTCGCAATACTATCAGTCGTATGTCCTTGTCAGGCTTTCTTTAGTGAGCCAGAAACAAAGCCAAAGAGCTCGAGGAAGACACACAGAGATCAAGCCCCTCGCCTTCGTTACCTTCTCAGCATCCTCACACTCCCTCCCAAGGCGTCGCTGGAATGTCCAGACTACGAATAGAAAACATGGGATGAAGAAATCTTGTAGTGCGACGCCGGCGGTGTAGATACTTAGGCCGGCTTGGAGGGTATCGAGGTTCTTGGAGAGGGTGAGGAGACCGCCGGCGAATTGGATGGCGAAGGATCTGTGATATCGTCAGCAGGTGAGCATATTTGAGAATGCTTGAGAAGGATCAATGTACGATTGGCAGAGCGACATGAAATGGGCTTCGCAAGCAATGAGGTGATAACTAGTAAGAATCAGGAGAAGAGCAGGCTACAAGAGGAAAAATGTGTTCACTGTTCGGGGAAGCGAGAGACGCAAAACAAACGAAACATCAAGCGAGCTGGCCAAGGTAAGACTACTGTATACTCCAAATCCAACACCACAAAACCCAACGCCATCCTCTCCGCTCTAAACCCATACATCTTTCCTCCTCCCCTTGCCCCTCCTCCCCTATTCCCTTCCACATTCCTTTCCCGATCCCCATCCCCATCCCCACTCCTCGTCCCATTCCCAAGAAAGTAAAATACCATTCTCCCCACCACCATATAAACAAGGGCATTAATGCAAAGCGGTGCCAACAAAGTTAATATAAACTGCGGATCGTACCATCCTCCACTCATCGGGTTCTGTGTCGAGATACACCTAGTCGTGAATGCGGCCGTTTCCCACAATGCACCCATGATCAAGACCCAACAGAAAGATTTCCTGAATCTGTGGGCTGGTGCTTGGTGGATGTGGAAGGTGGTGGTGATGCCGTAGAGGATGGAGGAGATGGCGGAAAGGGGGAGGGAGGGAGGGAGGGGCATTATGTCCTTGAGTTTTGGGGGTCATCGGTCGCTGAATGAGTTCACACAGTCAGTGTTGAATTTGTTTATACGGCATACAAGAGATAGAAATTGGGGAGAGGCGACGTACAGAGGCATTTCGTCATGGTTGCTTGCTTGCGGTTGGGATCTTGTGTGAGTAAAACTTCGGAAATTATATTTATAACGATAGAGAGCTTGAGAGGTTGATCGTCTGATTTTGCGAAGCGAGGACTAGCGATTTGAAAACCAAATGTAGGTAAGTCTAAAGGAAGTCAAGAGATTACAATCCTTGATACCCCAAAAATGAGCAGCACAGGTGTCGTCTTTGAAACAGAAAATGAAATCGAAACAGCAGAATCCAGCAAATAGTTCAATTGTGGATTAACTCAGACACAATCAACAACCGCAAGGCGAATATCTCAAAGCCCCGAAAAGTCCGCTCACAGAGTCGCAAACGTCACAAAAGTTATCAAAACATCAACCTGAGCTACGAACCAGGCGAGGCGCAAGGCGCAAAGCATCCCTAATCCACGGTCCAGCGCCGTATCGTATGCAACTCCTACAAAATCTAGAAACACCACAGCACAGCACAGCATAGATAGACGGATAGACGCCTCATCTCGCACCGTTGTAGCTTTTAGGACTTTTCTTAATAAGTTTGTCAGGTAAGCAATAACAATAGAACAAGCCAGGGCCGAGTCCTGCAGCCAGCACAACATCCTGCTCGCCTCTTCAAGAACCGAAATCGAACTCAGCCTTGGCTTTTGAACCTTGGCTCTGAAATTTTGGCAGGAACATGACGGAATAGGACATATTACGATAAGTAAGTGGCATGAGTGGTATGAAAACGGCGTGGATTCCATCCCTCGAGCCTGGCTGGTCGACTAGTCGACTGGCTGGTATTGCTCGAATGAACAGGTGGACTGATTGTGATTGGGATTGGAATTCAGCCTCACTGCCATGCACTGCACCGCACTACACTGAATTGCATCGCATTGCGCCAAGGACATATACATATATTTCGACGCGACGCTCTTCGCACCTCCGATAATGAGCGGCGAAGCGCTGAGACGGATACGATGATTGCTTTGTTCGTTCAGCTGCACGGGAACTTGACTTGTGTAACGTGGTTTCATACATACAAAAATGGAATAACCTGACGGTCGGCCTGGCAGATGGTATGCAGACTGGGGATCGAAATGGGAATTACATCTACTGTGCCTGACAGCCAGATTGCATATATATGACCACTCCGTCGCTGAGGCAGGTGCCGCCGCCCTTAGCGATAAGCCCGGTACTACCAGACATTCTCAAAAGCCATGAACACGGAGAACAGCCCGATAATTGGCTAGGAATGAAAGACACGAGACTCAATGTCCACTCGAGTTTGATTATATTATACATTCATTGCCCATTGCCTCATATGTCACATCTAAAGACTTGAGGAGGATGTATGATGCAGAATTGAAATGAAGCGAAAAAGAAAGCCAACCAGTCCGAGTCCTATATTACCCCTCCTATGCTAAAGACCCCAACCTGCTCCCGCTCGTAAATTAAACCATGACCAAAAATCCCAATGCAATTGTTGCGATAGCCCACACATTTCCGATCTTCATCGAGCTCGCTGCTCCGGTGAAGGGAACACCCGTACCGGATGGTAGGTAGGATCCGCTGGGGATGGCAGAGTAAGTGTGGAAGTCACTGGCTGCAGCCGGTGTTGGGACATATGAAGCTGGTGGAGCAACTGTTGGGTATGGTGCTGGGGTAACCTCTGGCACAACTGGTGTTGTGACTGGGTTGTATGATCCAGGCTTGACACCAGTTGGGACTGGCTTGACAGGAACTGGGTATTGGATAGGAACAACGGGCGCAACTGGAGCTGGGTGAGCGACCAACTCGTAAGGAGCCACAGTATATCCAGCAACAGTCGTGACAGCGTAGCTGATGTAATGAACGGAAGTGGTAACAGGGGCGACGGTGGTGGTTGTCGATCCATATGGACAGTTCTTAACCTCTGGAGCACACTTGGAGATAGTGTAAGTCTTGGTGGCGTAGACTGTCTTGGTCTTCTCCGAAGTGTGGAAGCTGTAGGCAGGCTTGGAGGTGATCGTGGGTGCGTGGGAAACGGGGCACACGGTGGTGTACTTGACGACAGTTTGGGTGACCTTGCCAGTTGGGCAGTTGGTGACTGATGCTGGGCAAGATGTGACGGTGTACTTGGAGGTGGAGTACACGGTAGATGTTGTGTATTTGGTGGGGTAAGCAGTAGGTCCAGCGGTGGAGCTGTGGTTCGACATTGGGTAGAGACCAGTAGAGTTTGCGGAGATGGTAGGGAATGCCGAGACGGAGGACGTGACGCTGGAGGAAATGGTGCTTGAGCTGGTAGCAGAAGATGAAGAAGATGAAGAGGTTGATGCAGGGCCACACTCTCCCACAATCGATGGAACAGCATCTGGACCAGTTCCGATGGCAACCAAGTTCGTTCCGCAGTTCTTGGCGTTGGCGAGATGCAGGTTCTGGTTATCTTGATCGTAGACAACGAAAGCGGCTCTGAGGAAAGAATCTCCGAGAACTGGGGAAGCATCATCGGCGGCGACACCAAGGTAACAGAATCCCTCAATGTGCCAGATGAACTCGCTGAATGGAACGTTGATGACTGTGTTTCCGAATCCAAAATCGACGGTACCAGCTTGATCAGCTACGGAACAGTCGACGAGGTAAAGACCGGAAGAACCGTCCTCAGTTGCACCTGGGAAATCAGCAATGATGGAGTTGACGAGAGCAGTTGGGAGACGACTGAGAGTTCCACCACTGTCAAGGAATACTGGTTGACCGAGAGGATCGCTGGAAGATGGTGCATAAAGCTTGGAAGTGACCTCTCCTGGCTTGGTGATACCAACGGACTTCATGTGAATCCAGTAACGAGGGTAAGAGTCTGGAGCTTGAGCAGCAGGAATGATGGGGCACTTCTCCAAAGAGCCGGAGTACTTGGCGGTATCGATACCACCGAAGATGATAGCACCTATTCCGTTAGCACTCAACAAGACGAGGTAGAGAAAATAGACTCGGCTGTATGCAGAGACATAACTCACCATCTGGAGACTCCCAGCTTCTCAAGTCAAGAGAGAAAGCGCGACTGTTGGTGACACCCTGTGTGGCAAGGGTATCAATGATGATTGGGTAACCAGTCAACTCAATACCAGGACCAACACCCATCAGACCAACTGGAAGATCGCTGCTAGAGGTGGCGACACCGAATTGTTGACCAGTGACAGTTGCGCCTGTCTCAATTAGCATATGCCAGGATGAGACGAACAAGTCCATACCTCCAAGAGTGAAGACATCAGAATAGTAGTCGACGTTCGCGGTACCCTTTCCATATTGGAGAGTGGTGACCTGTTGGTAGTCCAAGGCAGTCGATGAGGCATTTGGGCTGTAAGTTGGGAAGCTGTTGCACAGATCGATGTTTGCCTGGGGACCAGCAGCCGAACATTGAGGGTTGACCCAAGTCTCAGATGATCCAGTATCAAGTGAGAGGGCAAGGTTTTGAGGAGGAGTTCCAACAGAGACTGGGATGTCAGTTCATGGTCACGAGAGGAAGAGTCAACAAAACATACACTCAACCATATACCGAGTACCGGTCTGGATGTTCTCGAGAGGACTAACGACTTGTCTCTTCATCGCACCTTTGGCGGCGGTGATGGGCAGTCTCAAAATACCAGACTCATGTCTGGCAGCGGGGATCGCGGATCCATAGGAAAGAGAAGCAAGGGAAACGGCGGCGGTGAAAAGAGTTGAAATCATGATGGCGATGGTTCCTATCAAACGAATGGGATGGGACCAGGCAGAGAGTGTATTAGGTCAGATAATGAGTGTGGGCGACGTAGAGTCAAGGACAGTAAACACTGAACGGAACGAGTGTGAGGTGAGAAAACAGATCAGATCAAATCGAAGAACCACGGCGACATCTGTTGGGAGATATACAGATGCGGCGACGAGGTGAGGTGAAGAGAGGTGAGGGGAGGAGGAGGAGATTGTCGAGGCTGAAAAGAGCGTGATCGTGAAAAAGAGAGGACCTCGAAATCCAACATGGATGCGAGGGTGAGTGGCTCTTTTGTTTGGGGAAGGCACCTTTAGGGGGGGTTGGCGCCTTCCCTTTTTGGGTCTCTGCCAAGGAGACTTCCCGCTTGGGTGGCTGCTTACCCCAGTTTAAATGTCTTGCGGGATGATGGAACTTTGGACACTTTGGACCTGTAAAAAGGGAGAAGAGAAGTTGTCACAATTCTATAATACTTATCTTACTCAAGTCATGATGAATGCTGTGTGATTTTGTAAATGTTAGACCTTCAATTGTCATCAAGCACCTCTGAACAATTGACAGAGACTTCTTCCACATAGGAACACAGCTTCTGGATTGGACAACCTCGATACGAAGTGGACCCTCAGATTCTTCTTTCGGCCGTCCCTGGATGAGCGTGAGTTCGGCACGGAGCAGTGAGTGACACTAGCCCTGTAGAAAAGTCAAGGGTTCGAGGGTTTCTCCTGGTCTTCTGCATGGACCTGCACTGCTGCAATCTCCTCCGAACCCACCGCCAAGGCAAATCGTCTGAAGGTTTGTTGGTTCCTGGCTGTTCCTGCATGCGCCCCAAGCCCGATCAAGCCACGGGCGTTCATTTTTGACATGAGCCGGCCCTGCGATAAAGTTGCGGCCAGGAAATTGATGGCGCGAATCTGTAGACATGAAACGAGCCATCGACGGGGCGAAGCTTTGAAGCTTGAACCCTTTTGGTGTCGGGGTGCATCTGGTGGCCAGCATGGCTGATCTTCGAGGCGATCGCAATTCTGAACTTTCTGCTATTCTATTTTTACTGTACAGCAGTCGGGAATCTGATCTGATCTGGTGTGATCTCGGTTGCATCATTTTAGGGCATTAAATTCTAGGTTGTTTAACCTTCTTTTCATATGCGCCGGCCGAGGTTTTGCCTTGCTTGAGCGTTGCTTGTATGACCGTGCTGTGCTCCGTACTTTATGAATTGAGTCTCACGTCCCCACAGAAGAGGGACAGAACATCGAGGCCAGGCCTTGACCGTCAGACGCAAGGACAGGAAACAAACATAGGCAACTCTTCACGATCACGATGTGCTGTTCACCTGTTCATCCGAAGAGTCAACCGTCCAATCACCATCAACCATCTCGAATCTGCAACTGAAGGATCACCTTTAATTTTACTTCCCGCCCAGCACGGCACACACTAAACCTCATTCGATCAAGTCCCCTTCTCCGGTAAGGCTGAATGCATCTTTGTGTTCAGGGGAAGCCCAGTCCTACGTAGCACTAAAAAGGCCGGGAGGAAAGAACTTCGAAGATACGATGCTGTGTATCGGGATGGAGAATTTGTTCATTCCCATTTCGTTCTCTGTGTTGCCTTTTTGGTAGGGCATGAGAAGACGGCAAGTCAGCAGCGGAGGAATGTTTGTATGCATGAAATGGAAATAAGCTTCAATTTTCCATCTCGTATCTACTCTGCCGTTGCTCACTATTGAGCGCTTAATAGCTAACAGCTGATGAGCTGTGCTTCGCCTCGTTGGCTTTCATGCTTTTCATTTTAACCAAGATTTGGAGGTCGATTGGCCATGAGTCTGGCGTCGACGATCAAGCTCATTTCCTGGGCACGCGAGAATTGTTGATCAGGATCCTGGGAGTCATCAGGTGAATATTTGATCGTACTCAATTGAATCTTGTTCCTTTGCATTGTAAAGTTGAATTTCGTTCTTTCTCACATCGTTTGAAGTTTACCCGTCGTAGGGACGGAAACCTGATGACAGTTTCTATTCAGGCGGTTCAAGAGAGTCCCTGAACCTCCGCTGTTGTCACCAGGAAGCCCTCATTCATATATAGGGTTCACCAGAGCTCGATCCATCGAAAAATCTCATTGTCAGTCTCCAGTTTGCACATTTTCGGCTAGCTGTTCGCCAAAGCTGGTAGTCACGTCAGGTCGCTTCCCTGTTCAATATCTGATGTCAGAAAGCCTCAATATAATAAGCCTGATTTCACATCGGCTCCCGCTCACAATGGCTGTATCCCCGCGTCGGTAAGTCAAGCGTCCGGATTTCTCTTTGATTTTGTCCCGTTTATTTGCCCTGGATGACACAATTCCTATCACCCAGCCTGACGCTTCTCTGCCGGCAGTTCTGAGAGAAAGATTGACCGCACGCGGATTCATCAAGAGGGATAATAAAAGCTCCATCTTTGCTGTGTGACTTCCAATTCCGCAGATATACCGAATTGTTCACATTCCTCCCAACGATTCATTCTTCTTCTTTCCAAACAAGGTACATCGGCGTCGTCATCCTTCAGAATCCCCATTGACATGAATCTACCCATCTCTTGCTCCGTACCCTCGCTTCTTTGAAGCATTGATTCGCCCTCGCAACAGAACCTCTACAATCTAGTTTGTCAACAAATCTTCCCAAGTCTAAGCTCTCTCTCGATTTCCGTCTCTTTCCCATCTTTCACCCTCCAAGTCGTCGGCGTCTTATCACCGAATCCCTTTCCATAAAATCCCCATCGACAAAGACTCGTGAACACCGGCGTTTTGAGTCTCTTAGTTAGTTCTCCACCTTCTTCAACTTCACCTTCGCGCAGCTCGTTCTTCTCATGCAACTCCACCTTCTCCGTCCTGTTTATTTCCAAACCCCCTTCCTCCTCCACCCCAACTTGACCCTGATCATTTCTACCAGCCTCACTCATCACCACATCCGCGTTCCCACCTCGATCTCCATCTCCATCTTCAGTAGCATATGAATCAAGAACCCCACTACCACCCCCAACCCTCCAATAAACCGCCCTCCTCCCCCCAAACCAACTCTGCGCCTCACAAGCCGCATACATACCCTTAGCTCCAACACCATGGACGAGATTAACATGCCTCCTCATATCCGTGACATCTCTCCTGATGAACCCACATTCATTCTCTTTCTCCTTCTCCTCCTCTTTCTTCTTCTCTCCAGTTCCATTCCCATCCTCATTCCCATTCCCGACCCAATCACCACCCTCCCACTCCTCTTGAACCGCAACTTCGACTTCAACCTTAAACTTACATCTCCAAGCCCCCACAACCCTCAACCCCTCAACCACCTCCGCTCCATTACGCAAACACTTCACATCCCCAAAATCAATCTCCCTTCCAATCTTATCATTACAGAGCGCGAGAGAAGCGAGGAATTCCTTGACGAGGACCCGTAATTCTGGTGGTAGTTGATGGTGTTTACGCATATGCTCGAGGAGTGATTTCGGGAGGATGGCGGTGTGGCAGGGGATGCAGAGAGGGAGGATTAGAGTTATGGCTGAACTTGGGTTGGTACGGTGGTTTTGGGTGAGGGTGTGGGTAGTTAGGTAGGGCGTGAGAGAAGTAGGGATGGGGATGCTGACAGCTCCTCCGCCACCAGCAGCAGGTGGCGGGATGGAAGTCATGTCTGTTCGGGGTTGTTCTCGGGACTTTGATGGATGAACGAGAGGCCGATGGACTGTGGATTTGATGGAGATATGTGGTTCTCGTCCATGAGTTTTGAGAGTTGAGCCGATTGGGATAGAGGATGAGTGAAGATGATGGAGAAATGCGCATCACGTAGGAGCTGACAAACGCCGCTCACCTATTCAGTCGGATTAAACGAGAAACGTGGTTTTGGTCCATTCCTCGGTAAAATATCCAATCATCGCACTGCTTTCAGGGGCTTGAGTCAAAAGTCGGGAGAACAACAACACCTTTTTGGTGCCAGAATACGTGATGCGATGATGTCGTCGACAATGCAAGCTGATAAATCGTGGTTCTGGGATGGAGGGGGAGGAGTATTGGAGAGGGGAGAGAAGACATTCAGAAGGATAAATAGGTTGGGTATCCCGGCATTGTTCATATCTTACAAGTCGAAAAAGCACCCAGCATCTCAATCCCCGTCCTACTCCTACGTATTATATTTCACCAGTCGCTTGATCTTCAATTTACACAACCAAGCATTGTCATCCTCGATTCAAATAAAATTGCCAATTTGAGAAATTGCAAATATGGTCAAGATCGCAATGGCAGGTGGCTCAGGCCGTACGTTCCTTCACAATCCTCCTCCAGCAACTCGCTCCACTCCAAAAGCCTCATCTAAGCCTTCATTCCTCCTCCAAGTCGCTTGTCGAATGCACAATACAAGTCTGACATTTCACCAAGCTAGAAATCGCCAGCGAGATCCTCGACGTCCTAGTCGCAAAAAAGAAGCATGAGATCTTGATCCTTTCCCGTCATGTACTGACCTCCTATCCTTTTCCAACCCATCTCAACCATTTACCCTTTTGTTTCAGACTTCTATTCCCCGAGCCTCAACTCAAAGGTCATTGCATTAACACCCTCCTCAGGGTCACGCCCCCGACCCCCGCCCCGGCGTAACCTGGGCCCAAACAGACTACAGTTCCGTCACCGAACTAACAGCCCTCCTAAAAGGCGTAGACGTCGTTCTGTCTTTCGGAGCTGCACATGAAGATGTGGGGAGTGTAAAGCAGAGGGCGTTGATCGACGCGAGTGTTGCTGCTGGCGTGAAGAGGTTTGCGCCGAATGAGTGGTCGACGTGAGTTCAGATTCCTCATTTCGAGCTTTTGATTCCGAGATTCGGTGGAAGATGCGAATAGTATATGAAGAGAGTGATTGTGTGGAAAGACGGTGCTGATTCCCTTTGCGTGTGTAGGCGGAACTTTGATGAGATCCCTTGGTATGCTGAAAAGGGCAATGTTCGTGCTTACTTGGCTGAGATCAATAAGGACAAGAAGGTTGTTTCCTCCCTCACCCGAGTATCAGCCAGCTAACCTGACTTCCCCAGGTCATCGAATACACCCTTTTCCAACCCGGTTTCATAACAGATTACATCGCACCTCCCAACACATCCAGTAAACACATCTCTCCCCTCGACATCGCACTCGACCTTCCCAATCGCCGCGCCATCGTGCTTGACGAAATCGATCCGCATATCACTCTTACGAGCGTCAAAGATGTGGCAGAGGTGGTTGCTCGAGCAGTGGAGTTTGAGGGCGAGTGGCCGGTTGTGGGAGGGATGGTTGGGACCACGTTGAAGACGTCGGAGTTTATTGCTTTGGCGGAGAAGATTAGAGGTTTGTCTTCCGCCCCGCGTCTTTCCTCTTCTCTTCTGAAGATGCGAAAAGCGATCGCGATGTAACTGACACGACTCAGGCGGCAAACCATGGCCCATCACCACCCTGAAAGAAGCCGACATCCGAGCCGGTGATATTAAATCCGATTGGATCCCAATGATGAATGTCAAGGGCCTGGCGCAGGAACAGATCGAGTTCTTCTCCAAGATGGTGTTGACGGGGTTCTTGTTGTGTGGTTTACATGAGTCGTGGATGGTGAGTGATGAGTGGAATCACTTGTTGAAGGATTATGAGTTTGAGAGCTTGGAGCATTTCTTGGAGAGGACTTGGGGTGGACGACCATAGTTTGGGAGGGGTGGAAGTTGGTTGGTTGTAAGGGTTGGGAGGGATGAGGATTAGATAGGAATTGAGGTTGTGGATGGAGTGGGTCGTACAGCGCCAAGTAAGAGACTGATAGTCCGAGAAACAAATGCCATGTGTGGTAAAAAGATATTTGCAGAAGTCTTGTAAACCTGAAACGATCATTGCAGGCAATTCGGCTGGATGCAGCTGTTCACACGTCAACTCAAGTCAGAGATCATCATCAAAACCAAAAGTGAAAGCTCAATCCTGATCCCCGTTCCACTTCTCGTCCCAAGCGCAATCTTGGAGTGTAGAAAGGGGGGTTGCAAGAAACCTGCATGCTTTCCAAGTTGAGCAAGGAGCCGGGGATGCACGCATCAGACTTAGGAAGACATCTGAGCTCTCCATAATCGTAAATGCGACATGTGGCAACTTCCAATAGCATAAATGTCCACTGGACATCAAATGCTCACAAAGTCCGTCATTCAGATTCCTCACCGGAGCAAAAAGGCGATTTACGTGAAGAAGAATCATTGCCAAGAAAAGCTTGAACAATACTGGATTCCTGACGAATAGCTTCAGCAGGTTGAACTCAGATGGAAACGGCGCGGTTCGAAATTTACGAGCGCGTTCTAGCACATGTAGATCAGAAGACGAATTGCTTGAAGCTTTCTCACTTCAGAAATTCGGCCCCGAGACGGGAATGACGCAAGAATACCGACTTGCTTCTTACCCCACGTCAGTTCCCCAAGGCAAGAGCACCATATATATGAAGATTGAGTAGACCTCGTTGCATGAACAGGAAAACAAGGACAAGTACGTTCGCAAAAAGGACCATTTCGACCATAACGAAACATCATTATGCCCGGTTTGTAGCCTTCCACCTAACTCAACTCGAGAGCTTCAAGCTAATGACCCCCAGATGAAGCAGGACAAAAGAAGGAGGGGATGGTAGACAAGATCTTCCACCATGGCCACCACAAGGAAGGAGAGCAGGCTACTGGCCAACAGCAGCAAGCCGGTCAAGGACAAGCACAACAACCTCACAAGGAGACTGAGGGAGAGAAGTTCAAGGAGTATATGGCTGAGGAGAAGAGATTGGATGAAGAGGGGAAGGAGTATGGTGGATTGATGTGAAGAGTAGAGCTATTCCCGAATTTTATGTACGCGTACGAGGACTCGAGTGAAGAGATGAGATAGGAGGCCAAGTTCTGTTCCAACTGAAGAAACTCAAAGTGGGATTTTCCCATTCGAATGCTGTCTATGTGAGAAGAGATAATCTTAAGCCCTATAGTATAGCTGAGTAGAGAGGACAATAAGGTCTCGGGATTCGGCAGGAGAAGGGGCTTGCCATCGTGTTGATACGAGCATGATGGCTGGTCACCTTGTGTCCAAGCAAGGGAATCGTCAGGGGCATTAGGAGCTGCGACAAGCGTATCTCGGCTTCAATCATCAGATTATCTTGACCCGCTCATTTCACTGAGAAGACCTGTTTCTCTTCTTGGAGGTAACGACCTCAAGACACCAGAAGCTATTCCAAACAAACGCGGTTCCACCATCGATGAGCACCGAGCTTCGATGTGCGTGTTGGCCATTTGGGAAGTTGAATAGGACGTCAACCTCGTATCTGGAGGCTGTGACAATTATCCGCATGCTCCCTCTCTGCTACCCTCTGAAAGTTCCTCATTGAATGCCTGCTGCTGCTGTTCGGTTCTGCCTTTCAAGCAGCCTCCCGAGGTCATGAAGCTCGTTTTGGCCTGAGCCCCCTGAAAGAGCCTGGAGCCTCAACCTGGCAGCCTGGCTTACCCCACCAAGTCGGCCGTGCTTGCCGAACTGCGCCGCATGAGCCACTGACGGCGTCCCCACTAGGTAGCATCACCTTCCCCTCATAAGCTTGGCTTTCCTCCATGTACAGTTCGAGTTTCAACATCAAGATTGTTTCCTCAACATCAACACCAAGAATCAGCAATTCAATCATCTCCTTGATTACGACGCGGGACCCTTTACAGCAAGATCAGTACGATTACAAGCAACCTACCACCCAACATGGCAGAGCAAACAAGCACCACTGTCGCTGGCACCACACTCATTAAGACAACCACGAGGCCCAAAACCTCCACCTCCCGCATCATCCTCGCCATCCTCGCAATCATCGCAGTAATCGGCGCCATCTTCCTGATCACTTTCCTCGCCCTCGACGTCTTCTACATTCCCTACCTCAGCGAGTTCAGCAAATTCCTAGTCCTCCTCCTCTCGCCCTTCCTCCCCCTCTTCTTCCCCCTCTTCCTCGGCGTCTTCCTGAAAGTCTGCCAGCACAAGACCTGGCCCGGAAAGAAAGTATGGGTCTTCATTACCGGCTCGTGGGTCTTCCAGCACTTGCAGCGCGCGGTCACGGATGCGATTGCGCTGTATCATGGAGGTGATGTGTGTGGGTTGAGCGAGTGCAAGGGGAAGTGGGTGGAGTGGGTGTTGGTTGTTGCGGTGGTGGCGTGTCAGGTTGGAGGGGCGAAGTGGGATGCTGGGTATGTGGATATGTGGATTGATGGCTTGGTTAAGCAGGAGGCTCAGGCTAAGGCGGCGAAGAGGGCTGCTAATGGAGAGTTGCCGCAGGGCTCGGATTTGGAGAAGGCGGATACGTTTGAGGGCGTGGTGTATGCGGATGTTGATGAGGAGAAGAGAGAGCTGAAGGCTAGAGATGAGATAATCGTGGAGGAGACCAAGGAGATTCTGGTGGTGGTTGATGACCAGAAGGCTTAAGTCGATTCTGCAAGGTTGGGAGTCAGTACGACATGTGTACAAACATACATTATTTTGGGTGTTACGGGTTTAAATTAAAAAAAAGGTGCATTTGGAACTGTACGGTACACTATTGTATGATAAATTGCCTTGAAGTGCAAAGCACGTCGTTCGAGTAAAGAATAAGCGAGAGTTTTGTTGATATGCCTCCTGGATTGCTGGGCTCCTGTATGACAATGCCAAAACCTCGTTGGGCGGCTGCTGAAAATCCTGGAGATCGCAAAGTATTCGACGTCGAAGTCGGCCACAACAGTTTGATTTAATGCTCTCTCTTTCCGGCTAGTTCGTTAAACCCTTCGATCTTGACCGACCATCGTTCTCTTGGACACTACCGCTCGGCATGTTGTCAAACCGACCCATAGAGCAGCACATAGAACCCAAGCAAGGTCAGATGATATATCCGACATCATATGCTCTGTGGATGCGAGTATGGTCTACAGTTGCCAAAGTATCACATCATCCACCCGTCCAATTCATCTCAAGTCTCCGCACCTCCATCCGCCTTCTCTCTCCTCGCTGCTATCCCTGAACCTCCAATCTCATCGTCCTCGGCACATCTCACCATAAACCCATCCACGACCCTTCCCAAATACCCCCCATCACCAACACATACCCTCATAACCAGTAAAGCCATCACAGCAACCAGCCCACAAGCCCTCCACTCTCTTCCCACCGCCTCCACAAAAACATACCATCCTCCAAGCCCACCCTTCCACAACACTTGAACAGCGCGCCAAATCTCCATGAGAGGGAAACTCTGCATTCCGATGCCAAACAGGAAGAGTTTAGTCGTGATGTTCTTCTTGAAGCGAGGGTTGAGAGCGGTGCTTGTGATGAGGGCTAATATGAGGGGTTTACAGAGTGAGTATAAGGGTGAGAGGGTGGCGGAGAGGAGTTTGAGAAAGGGTGAGAGGTAGGGGATGGGTATGAGGGTTGCAAAGAGGACGAGGGGGATGCTGAGGAGGAGTGGGATTAGGTGGTGTGTGACTGCGGTGTCCATGAGGTTGTCGGAGGGTGTGGGGAAGTAGTTGGGCATTTTGAAAGAGGGGGAAGGGAAAGGTAGGATGCTATGGAGGAAGGGGAAGAGAAAGAAGGATTTGTATTACCGAGAAGTGACTGACGACACTGAAACTGGTCCCGGCAGGGATATTGCACAGCCTTGTAGCGAGGCTGCCTAGACCACCAACAAAAACATTTCAATGACTTTCATTGGGGAACAAAAATTCGAATGCAGAGTTGAGATACCGGCCTAGACTAAAATAGAGCAATCAGTGATACCCGTCACAAATGCGGTCCTTTAGGGAAAGTCGTAATATCATAAACCCCATCAAACGCCTTCCCAAGCGCCCTCTTCCACGCAGGTCTTTCATAAACCCGCTGCAACCACGCATCCAACTCGGGAAACTCATTGGCCAAATCCACACTCCCTCTCTGCTTGATACTGGTCATCGGAAACTCCAACATGATATCCGCCCGCCCGGGCTCCTTGCCCATCAAATACCCACCAGACGGCCCATCTTTCAACTCCCTGTTGAGCTCCTTGAGTATATTCCGCATCTCAGGACCGTCGAAATTCTTGCCTCCCGGTCCAGATCCATTCCGTAGCATACCGAAGTCTAGCATGAGGAGTATGGTGGTCGCTTTGCTGAGACCAGTCGAGATAATGCTGACGAGCATCTCGTCACGGATCCAGTCGCCATTCTTCAGTCCGAACTTGTCTTCCTTGTCGAATGTGCGGATTAGGTAGGTAGCGATAGCTGAGGACTCGGTGATGTAGCGATTGCCGTCTGCAGCGCCTGTTATGAGGACGGGGGCTTTGCCGTAGGGTCCGGTTGCTTGGAGGGAGGGTGGAGAGCGGAAGGGTGCTGTTGGGTGGGAAGGAGGGTTTCGGATATGGGTTACGAGGTTGTATTCGATGCCTAGTTCTTCGAGGAGCCAGAGGATACGTTGGGATTGAGAGTTCTGGAATTGTAAGTAGATGCCGGGTGAGGGGAGAGGGGAACTTACATTGAGATGGTGGAGGGTGGGTTTATTGTCTGCCATTTTGAATTGGACGTATGATTGTTGTTTATTGATGTCAAGGGATATTGAAAAGAGAGTATATGCTTGAGGAAACACTTACAGGATTGAAGAGGACTTACTGTTATATACCTAGGTACTGGCAGTGAGGGGATCTTCATCGACGGGCGCCATGACGATAGCTCCACCCACTCCCTCTGGTCTGCCGCCGAGCATCCAGAGTCTGGACTTTAAATCTTACCAATACTAGGAAAAGGTTACAAACACTCGGCCGTAATCGCGTAAAGTACGTGTTGTGAAAGTCCGGACCTTGTCCCTGGAATTGAGGTTTGTCGATGTGAGGTTGTTGATGCTCCATGGGATGTAAAATTTGAGCTTGTTTGAAAATGCTACCTAGGTGAGTTTAGCGTTGTCAGAAGCTTACTACTCTGGGGAATAATCATGCAGAAACGCGGACTTTTGGCATTCCGATGAACTAGAGTTCTGACACCCACATCCCACTTACTTCTCCAACCCACATCTGCAATGTATTTTCAACAAAGTCGCTAGCTAAATGAAGTAGCATTTCAGTCAAGCGAGCTGCAGATACAGTCAAGCTGGCAGCATCGAGAAGATATATTCAAGTGTGGTCTCGCACACCCTCGAGCTACGAGTCGAGCCTTATATTCTTCGGCTTGTCCTGTACCTAGATCGGTGGATGTTCTCGCAGGACAGCAGTCAGAAGAATGACGACCTTGATTGTCATCATACGATCGATGGCAGCAGCGTCTCAAGCGAGCGATATGGCCGTAACATCACAATATTCATCTTGAGAGCACGTGGGTTGAACGGAACGGCGAGGATCGCCTAGATTTTCTCACAGTCTTGTCGACATAAATCCTGCCTTTTTTTGATCCACCCTGGATCGATCATTTCTTGACAGACTCACCAGACTACAATCCAATATCTCCATGAGCTTGCGGCATATGTCTGTAGCACTCCCCGGACGTCTCGAAGACCTTCATACAGGCCCAGCAAATATGTGCTTTACAAGTTGCGCATTCCATGTGATTACAGCCATAGGTTTTCTCAATGGGCGTTTTGCATGTCGGACATTTTCTTGTATCGGTTTCTTTCATGTATCTTTCGAATGCTTTCATTCCTTCTGAGGAGAGATCTTTGTAGTCCTCGCAACTCATGCCATCATGGTAGACGACCTTGCAGGAGGTACAGATGGACATTAGGCAGTGAGTGCAGAGCACAGCTGTTCCATCGTCTAATGGTCGGTAGATCTGGGGACAGTCTGGGGTTGGACAGTATTGAAAGTCTTCGGAGTGCGCGCGAACGTAAGCTTCGAATGATGCTTGACGAAGTCTCTCGAAAGTGGCGTATGGAAGAAGGGATTTCAATTCCTGCATCTCCAGAGTGTGGCCGCATGTATCTTCGGCGCAGATGACAGCTTTGGTCCCATCGTTCGAGGAGACCTGAGCATTGAAGCACTCTCTGCAGTAGATGTGACCACATGTAATCTTCAATGGGTCATCGGCCTCCGTCCAACACACAACACAATCGCTCCCAACTTGATCATTCACACTCTGTTCTTTGCACTCATCACTTGCAGCATCTAGCAGAGCTTTTGCTTCTTGAAAGTCGGCAATGGATCCTATGAACGAGATTGTCTTGGGTACAGAAACGTCGAGTTTCACCGAGCTACCAAATCGAGCTTTCAGCTCTTTCATCCCACCTCGCATTGCTTTCCTCAAAAGGGTAGGACTCAATACGATCTTGTGGGACCCTGTCTCGAGCGATTTGACCTTGTCTTTGAGAACATCTTGCACAGTATCTCGGGTTTGCTCTGATCCGCCATGTATGGTCAATTGGAGCTTGCGAGTGTCGCGTTTGATGTATACGCCATGCGTATTATTGAGTTCTTGTATATATGCCAGGCATCCATCCCAGGCGAAGTATGGGTTCCAGAGCACTGCCTCGCCATTCATGACCACAGAACCAGCCAGAAGATATTCGAGTGCCCCTTTTGCACTTGCGATATTCGAGTACCCCTCGCCGAACAGTTTCATGGCGGTGAACTTCTTGAGCGGGTCTTTCTGTGGATAGATCTTTAGACCTGTATGAGATCTAGTCCAGAGTTCACTTCCCAGCTTGTCGGTCTCTGCTTTCAGAACATTCACGATCGCAGAGAGAACATTGTACTTGACTGAAATGACATGATTGAGGAACAGCTTGGAGTTTCCTAGCTCTGGAATCTTAGAGCTGTGCAGCTCGCGAACGGCTTTCGATGCGCTTTCCCGATCGACAAAGATAGCCAAGGCCTTCATTTTGTTACTGCCGTCCACTAATATCGAATCAAAAGATTCCAGTGCTCCCACTTTAGCAAGCTTCTCGCGGACAATACTTGCAGCCATGTCATTCGACAGGTCATACGAGGGTTCGCCAATTGTTGTTCTCGTGGGGAGTGAGCCATTCAGATGGAAATAGATGGCTTTGGCCTTCGTCCCTGGGCTTAAGTTCGCAACTTGAAGAGTCGATGTGGAAGATCTGAAAATGGCTTCTTGGATCGAGCAGTCTGGAACTCGGCCTCGGATTTTTCTGGACTGGAGCCGATGTAAGGCAGCTTCCGCAGCACGACGAGAGGGGTATGTTAGCCATGCGATGCAAGATGCTTGGTACCATGAGCAAGACACGGTGCTTAATTGAAGACGGTTCGCAGCTGTACCCGTGGCTGAAGACCCGACAAGCGATTTGATGGTGAGCTTACGGAACTGTTCATCTTGTAAGTGAGACTGAAACTTGCTCGTAGCTCTCACGGCGAAAGTGGGATTTTCAACTTTGACTTCGGCCACAGCTCCTGTGCCTCCTATTTGCTTGACGATGATCATCGCGTCCAGGTTATCGAAGCCCAAACATGACAGTAAAGCACGAACATCGCCTTGTCCAGCTCCTGCTGGCAATCCTGAAATCTGAATTGTCGAGAAGTCAGAAGCAAGCTTGATCGAAGATACTTGAGCACCTGCAGAGAACGTCACTGCTGCCCCTTGAATGTCTTTGAAAGCTGCATCGATACTCGTGGCCAGTAATTGACGACTGTTTTCGTTGTATTTCTTGATATCGGAAAGTCAGTTATGGCCTTTTCAGACTGTCATGGTTCGGTCTAACTTACCGCTACACCTGCTCCCCTTTCTGATGTGGGTAGATCAGGATGATGGGCGACTGGATCGGCATGGCTATAGATGCACTGGGAGCCATTCCTGCAGTATCCTTTTGTATGAAAACGGCACGGAGCCTGATGATACGTCCGTGGATCGTGGATCGAATCATGGGACTGGTCACTTGCTGCAGGTATAAAGGGTTGCACATCAGCTTTCAGAGACCGAAGAGGCAGCCGATAGCTAGTGATAGGTTCGATATCAGGGACGATGTCTGTTTGTGGAGCTGGTGTGACTTTGAGCAGCCCATCTGAGCTAGTCGTTGACAAGGCTGGCGTCAAATCGTGAGATTTCCGACAGCTTGCTCCATAGGTACAAGTACCATGAGAAAAGAACCAGCAAAGCTCTGTAGCTCCGATCATTTGTGCTTCAGAATTGCTCTGAACATGTGCAGGTTTGAGGGACGTAGCTTTTCTGAGAGGTGGCTCCCATCCCGGGACCTGGCCTTCTGGCACAGCTTCGTGTGAATTCTTGCAATGTGCTCCGTAAGTACATGAATCTCTCGCAAAAAACCTGCATGGAGCCATATCTCGTGCTGTGGATTGATCGATAGCAAAGGATGATGATAATTTGGGTGAGGCTGGCGATGTTGGCAAAATGAGTGATTCGTTGGTGTCGTACAAACACCTGCACAGCTGATTGGCCACTGCTTCAAGACGCTAAATCGGCCGACTTGCAGACAATAAATGTAAGAAACCGTACAATATGACTTTCTCGGCTCTAGAAGACTGTTTCTAGTCGTTATCCAACTATAATCTATCTAAATGTTATTGCCATCTCTCGAATCGCTACTGGGTTCTGCAGGCACGAGTCTCCTGTGGTGTCCCACTTGCAATAGATGTTCTGATCTTCTAGAACTCATGGAAATGGATCAGTATTGTCAGCGGAATTTTGACGTTTGTATTCAAGCATAGTCCGTCTAAGAAGTACTTCCCATTAATGGCCTAGGATGGTAATCAAGGTTGTTTGTCGTTCGACCCTCGCTTAATCAGAAGCAATCTCCCTTGAACCAAACTTTGGAACTGCCCGGACCGTAAAGCTAGACGTCAAGTTTCAGTAGTCGGCCACGAAACAATCCATAATAGTCCAGTCTCTCCCAAGTCCGAAAGAAAAATTCCATCCTTCTTCTCATAATCTTTCTTCGGAATAGCACGCACGAAACACTTCAAAGCTGTCAAACACCAAAACAAATATACAAATGGACCACCATAGCGAGAGACTCGCCATGCTGGAGGCATCACATCATTTTTTGAAGACACACTCCTAGAATCCCTACAGCTAGAGAGGTTAAGAATTCGCGAACCGCCGGAGAACATGAGAACGAGGACTACTTCATGAGTTATCCGCAAGCAGAAACAAACACGACTGAAACAACACCAACATTCCACCTTTTCTCCATCCTCCCTTACGGCATCCGAGTGATGATCTGGGGTCTTCTGATCCCAGGAGATCGTATCGTGCCAATCCACTACCATAAAGAAACACACAGCTACACTTCCCGGATGCTACCACCAGCCATTCTGCAGGTTAACCGCGAGTCTCGCGAGTATGGGCGGAAAAGATACAAGGAGACCACGCTTGGCTCGCAGATCGTGAGAGGAGCATATATGGATCTATCACAGACAAGTTGTACCTCCGCACCGAACTAGGTTGGCAAAATGCACGGGACGCTGTTGATGAAAGCTTCCCTAACTTCCGCACATCAAAGTCGCAGCAGCGTGCGCAAAGAATATGGCGAGATCTGACAAGTACATCTAGGATGCCGAATTTCAACAAGGGATTGAGTATGTGTGCGGAGATGTATAGGATGATGATGTGGTTTGTTATCACGCGGAGGAGAGAACTTGCGAATCCGTTGGGGATGGTTGAGGAGTGGAAGGTCGTTGGTGAGCACGGGAGGGGGAGGTTTGAGGGTGAGGGGCTGAGAAGGGGGATGGAAGGGTGGACGGAGAAGGAGAGCTATGTGGTGGTGGATCTGGCGAGGACGGTAGAGACGATTAATTGGATTGATGAGGGGAGGGGGAGGGAGGTGGCTTTGGATTTTAAGGTGACGCATTGGTGTTGGTCAAGAAGGAGTTGAGTGAGGAGGCGGAGGCGATTATTGGTACTTTCGCAGTGGAGATGTGACTGGCGTCAATTGGGAACGAGTGTATCTTGGGAAGAAGGGAGTTTTATGTAAAGCTAGCATGCGAAAATTTGTTGAAGTACGAAAATTGTCGTAATGCGAGAAATGAGATTTTGTGTCCTTTTCCCTTCACGCAGCAAAGACACATGTTGTGTAGCAATCGGAAATAAGAAATGGGATTTTGGTATACAGGTAATGGCTGAAAAGAGACAAATTGATAGATGATTTAACAAGCAGCCAGAGTAGTAATGTCTCTCATTTATGTACTAAATAAGGAGATTGTGCATGCTGCAGATTGTGCGACCTTCCCCTACATCATCGTAATGAAGGAAAGCATGCTTGGGCCTTGGCTTGAGACTTCAGAAAGCCAATTAGACGCAGAGGGCTGTCCTGATGAAGAGTGATGGAATCTGACAGAACTCCAATCCCAATCAAATACACTCTCGAGATGCACTGGACTTGGGTAGCATCTTACTGTACTCAATGCTGATGTGCTGACAATATTCGGAGACTTCTCAAGATAAACAGTTGTGGCAGTAAAATCCCCCAAAACTATTCAAGGCAAATACAGTAGCAGCATCGATACGGCCCAACACTAACAGATATACTGTTCAGATTGTTAATTCCCAGGTAAGAGACAATGAATGAGGCCAGAAAAGCTCTATATCAAAGAACAAAGAAGGATGTCCAGCTCTCCCATATTCTCCCCCCCCCCCCTTTCCACGTGCCCCTCAGTTAGCGCAACCGACATGCCGAAGCGAGGGACCCTAATTTTGTTTCGACCCATCATTACTCAAGTGCACCCACCAGTGACAGATTTCTCAACCCTCTCCTCCCTCGAAACAAATACCACCCTTCACTCCATTTCACGCCCTGCATTCCAGTGTTCGACAACCAGCTCTTCTTTAAAGACTCACGAATACTTCCAATCCCATTCCATCTTCTTCTTTTTCTCTATTCATCATCACTCCCAACGCGCCAATCGCCCATTCCTCGACTCAATTGGCTTTGTCGCACAGTGCAGCTGCCCCTCATATCCACACCATACCTTGTTGTGCAAGCTCAAGCTCAAGCTGCAAGCAATATGCCACTGATGACTGGAAACAGCGAGAGACGGTCTTCCCCGGATGCCCGCTCGGTGAAGCGTCAAAGTAAGTCAATACACCTGGCAGAGGAGAGAATAGAGGCTGGTGAAGACGGCGAGTTGCTTCTGCTGCGGCATCCTCCTTTCTGCCGCCCGCCAAAGAAATGATGCTGCCCTCGCCGCCTTTCTGTGGCCGCCCGAGTCAAACTCGGCAGACTGCGAATATTTGCACCACCATCTTTTCTTCCTGTCGTTCCCTCTCTGCGAACTTATTTCTGTTTCCAACACAACCACAACCTCCCCGCAGACACATCTGATTTATTCAACATAATACATTGCGCAGCAGCTGATCGTCGCGATGTTAGGAACCCAATCTCTTCCACCGCCCGCCCTACCCCAGCTCGTCGCAGAGCAGCATGTTCCAATCCCCTCCACCGACAAGGACACCCGCAGATTGATCGTCGTCCTCTCCAATGCCAGCCTGGAAACATACAAAGCTAGCTTCGGTGGCAACAGACCGGGTGCGCAGCGCGAGGAGAAATATTCGCTGCTCAACAGTGATGAGCATATCGGTGTCATGCGCAAGATGAACCGCGATATCAGCGATGCCCGACCTGACATTACACATCAGGTTCGAAAGACTTGTGATCCAACATCACAGTGGTCGCCGTGCTAACTAAGTCTAGTGCCTCCTTACCCTGCTCGACTCCCCCATTAACAAGGCCGGAAAGCTACAAATCTACATTCATACCGCCAAAGGTGTACTCATCGAGGTCAGCCCAACCGTCCGTATCCCGCGTACATTCAAGCGATTCGCCGGTCTTATGGTCCAACTGCTCCACCGTCTCTCCATTCGATCCGTCAACTCCCAAGAGAAGCTACTCAAGGTCATCGCCAACCCTATCTCTGATCACCTTCCTCCAAATTGCCGAAAGATAACCCTCAGCTTCGACTCCCCACTGGTGCGCGTACGGGAATACGTGGAAACTCTGGACGAGAAGGAGAGCATCTGTGTGTTCGTTGGTGCCATGGCCAAGGGATCTGACAACTTCGCCGACCAATTTGTTGATGAGAAGATCTCTATCAGCAACTACAGTCTCTCAGCAAGTGTGGCATGCAGCAAGTTCTGCCACGCCGCTGAGGATGTGTGGGGCATAATCTAGTCATCTTCGCTGTTCGACACCCCCGGAATCGATCGACCCGGTCAAATCACTCGATAACGATAACGGAACGCTTCGGTCAAAGTTCGAATTGGGTAGAGGCAATCAAGGAGATTGGTCGATTTCAAAGGTGAAAGCGGGACCTGCGGTACAACGACGATCCTAACATCGTCTGTTCTACCTTGGGTCGCCGGGCTTGGGTGTCTGTGTGCTCAGTCGTTCTTTTTACAACACAAAAGATCAGGCGTTCAACATCAGATCCAAGACGCTTTAGTCGTCTTCGTAGACAACTCAACTTGTCCTACATCTCTTCTGTCTTTTGACCCAGGAGCTTAGTAGCTTTTGGAATTCCGATTGCAACTCGAGAATCTTTGCTAGATGTTCACTTGGTTTTCCTGGCCGAACATCTGAGCGCAAGCCTGGTCATTGGACTCAGTAAGCGTCTCACACTATAGGCTGGTATTAAGCTAGCCTCATGTATAGAAGATCTCACGTAGCCAGAGTCAATATGTAAGGAGTATACCAAAATATGAGGGTCCATTGAATGATTGGCCAAAGCCTTCTCTAATCGCCTTGAAAATCCTTACGTGGACATCAATTTGGGACTATCATATATCTCTTCCGAGCACCTGCGAGAGTATCCATTCGAAATGGCTTCATACTGATCGACAGCCACAGATTCATCTCATCTTCAGATGTTATTTGTTCACGTTTTCCGCCTCGACAAGATTTCCCACCATAGCCATCAAGAAGGCCGCGGGAACGCGACCCTATTCGACAACTACTGCACCTCCAGACCCAATCGCATACTCGAGGCGATCGCACATATGCACCCACACGCATCTCACGACTTATCGGGAGATCAACCGCAACGGCCCAGTAATTCGCTCGGGAAACGTGGCATGCGGAGAGAAAAGGGACGGGGGTTCAGAGGGCCCGCAACCTGCGTTTGTACCTGTATTGTTGCCCAACTGTGGGTTGTGCCACGGCGATGTCGGTGTATCGTGCAGTGCTGCGAGTGCAATTGCTGGATTGAGTACAAAAGATACTTTATACAGATTGTGCAGGCGGTCGTGGCCTACCCAACGACTGGTAACCAGACCACAGCCTCGAGGTGCGCCGAAAGGGGTCCAGTCCTTTGGTGATGCTGTAAGTGGGTAACACAGCGCACTGAACATCTCACTATCTCACTTAGTGAGTGGGAGCTGCATCTGCAGGAGCTTGACTCGCCTCATCTCGTGTTGTCAGCTGCACTGCACTTCATACATAAGACGGTGGGCAGAGAAGTCTTCAGCAACTTCTATATTTCTTCTGTCGTCCCAGATCTACAGTACATACTGTCATCCCTCACCCTCCCACCTTAAGATCTTCAAAACTAATATCTCATTGCAAAACTCTGTTATAAATTTTCTCGATCGCTGCGTTTGTTTGGTTGGTTGATTGCTTTTTGTCCCGGCACGAGCCGTACCCCATCTTTTCGTTTGCATTTTCGAACATGGCGAGCGACCCGCCTTTAATACAAGTCGCGCATCTCCCCTCCGCGGCCTCCTTCTACGGCTCTCTGACACAACCTCTCGGTCTACAATTCCTATCCGCAACCCCAGTTTCCCCAGCTTGTCTCCATTTTGGATACATTCAACAAAGTCCTTCCGGTCCTCGAAAGGTCACAGTCTTCACTGTCTCGCAGGCAGCACATCCCCGCCTCTCACATATCACGCTATCCGCTCCAAGTCCAAAAGCTGTCTACGACTTCCACGGCAAGAGCTTACTACTCAATCAAGATCGAGGGAGGGGAGAAAATACATTCGACCAGGAAGAAGACGAAGAGCGAGCTCTCACAAGAGACTTCGATGGCAATATGATCGAAGCTGTATACAGCACGCGAGCATCACGGGGTGCAGCACCCCGCGGCACACCAGCCATTGAGCCCGCCGGCCTCGACAAAGAAAGCAGACGGGTCCTAGAATGGCAGCAAGATGTCGCCCGTAGCATATCCGGCTCCCAAGCACCAGGCTCCCAAGCCGGCTCACAAGCTGGAGGATACCGAGAAGATCAAGTCGGGCCAAGTACATTCCGCCGAGCAGACACCTTTCCCTCTGACTTCGGCCGCGAACGACCCATGCGTCTCGTCCGAAGAGAAACAGTCACCACAGAACACTACAGCCAAGCTGAGCGCGAACGCCAGGAAGCCGCCTCAGGAGGAATAAGCGGCAAGGCAGTCCTCGGCACCCTCCTCGGAGCAGCAGCCGGCGCAGCATTTGCTTACGCCATGACTCGGTCTGAGGACCCGCCATCAACAAGCTCTGTCCGAAGGTCCTCCGCACCACAATACACACACGAGCCCATCCGCATGGAAGATCGCGAGCGTGTCCTTGAGACGCGAACGATACCGGCGCGTAGCTACGTCTCTGAACGTGCTAGAGATAGAGATGTGCAACCGCGGTACGTGCAATATACCATTGCTGCTCCGCCGGCTAGGATAGCAGCTCAGCCCGAGCTGGCGAGGATAGAAGAGCGGAGCCACGTGAGCACGCGGTCGCGACGCAGCGGCGGGAAGGAGAGGGAGGGGAGTGAAGTGAGTAAGCGGTATGAACGCCCTCTGACCATTTTGCCGGCGCCGAGTCGCAATAGGAGTCCGGCTAGTCATGTTAGTCGCCGGAGCAGGAAGTCTGGGTCTGGGTCGGGGACGGGGTCGAGTTTGGAGAGGGAGAGGAGGAGGGAGAGTCCGAGAGAAAGAGAGAGGGAAAGGGAGAGGGAAGGTGAGAGTGAATATATGTCTGCAAGGAGTCACCACTCTACTAGTACTATCAAGCCTGCTGTCCCTCAGCCGCCGAGTTCGCGCATCAGCTCGTCGACGATTCGCATTGTGCCGCAGCCGCCTGATGCGAGGAATCCGGATCCGGATCGTAGGAGTCATGTTTCTGAGCGGGATCGCGATGGTGGTCGTGATAGAGACCGGGACAGAGATAGGGAGAGGAGAAGTACAGTCTCAGCCCGTCAAGTGCCTCTCCCGCCTTCGACGGTCATGAGTGCGCGCCAGGTGCCGCTGCCGAGGAGTATGGTTTCTGGTGTTGGTGGTGGAGGGGGAGGAGGGTATGCGGCCAGTGTGGCGCCGAGTGATAGTGTGAGCTCGGTGGGGAGTAAGAGGGAGAGGGAGAGATTGAGGGAGAGGATGCATATTAGGGGTCCTGCGGGGGGTGTTTTGTGGGGTCATGGTTAGAGGAGGGGAGGGATTAATATCGACAGTGAGATGGTATACAGGACAGACAGCTTTTTGGGACTGGGATTTGGTTGGGCTTTGGTGCATTGGGAACGGATGTTGGGTGTTGAGTCTTTGCTTTGATGGTTTAATATTTCCTGTGGTGGGATTTTGGAAGGTTGGACCGCTGTGATGGGGTGTGCTTCTTCGAGCGCACATCACTTCATTCAGCTGCCATCCTTCAGACCCACTACATTTCACCTTTTCATGTTCGCATTTGCCTTTTCGCATTGGCTGGGCTCGCATTGGCTGGGCTAGCCTTGGTGTCTTCATTTGAAATATATTTGTTTCCCTTTATCTCCTTCAAACCGATGTCTTGCTTCACGACCTGTCATGATACTCTGGCTACATCTGATTATTTGCTCTTTATACTTACTTACCTTATATTCATATTCATATCGATAGATGGCTCATATATACTTAGACCATCAATCGCTTGATGCCGCCACTGCGTCCATGCCCCTGCCCATATCCATCTTCATCCTTCCTCCTTTCTTCTCCTCCCGTATGATCTCTACTACATTCACTCCCAGAAAACGTCGTTTCTGGTGTAAAAAGTTCTTTGCCGACTCTCTATCCTTCTCCGTCGCCAAAACAAAACAGCAGTATCGTTGTATCGAGATCAGGGCAGGAGCTTGGAAGTATCTAACCGAAAATGGAATGGGTACTCTGGCCATTTGTTGTCTGTTGATGGAGTGATGCTGTTTGAGTTTAGGTGTGTGCATGGGAATCAGATAAACTGAACCTTCAAGGAGAAATTATGTTCTGGACGTCTGGTTTGACGTCTTCTCTGTTGTTCTATCTCATTGAAGCCGAATTTGCTCTCTTGCGTCTTGTCTAAGTAGTGTCTGAAGTACCGGTACTATGTACGGTGAATAGATTTGAATGTTTTGTTGGGCGGATGATATGTATTTCCTCTCGCCTCTCAGGCCAACATTCCTTTCCTTCTTGCTGCTTTGTTTGCCGGTAGATGAAATATCAGTTGCGTTGTGCTCGGTGGATGGTGGACGGTGGGGTAGCTTCCAGTTGGTCATCCACTGGACGTCATGTCGCGCGAGCTGACGTAACTAACATGGTGCAAGATGTTACTGGTAGATCTACTATGGATCGCTTTCCTTACAAGTACACGGAGAGACCTCTTCACTTGCATAGTAAAGCTTTCGATTGGTTGCAACATAGTGTCGTGCTACCAGTAGAGAATTGTCCCATGGTGGTTTCCCGGAGCTAAGAAAAGAAGGGTCCCACCACGCGGACATAGCTCCTCACTTACGAACGAAAGTCTTAGCTTGTCGCAATGAAGCGAACTCGGCTCAGAAGAAGGAGATCTCTACTATCTCAGAGAAGGAGGTTCTTGATTTTCCATCAGGCGGAGACGGCCCCACCGCTCCTTTCCTGCGTGATATGGACCAATTAACGCGTTCAATAGTGTTGAGTTCGATTCGAACTTTCTAAAGGACAGACTTCCTCGTAGTTGAAGAAGAGAAGGACTTAGGTGGCTTAATTTTCGAGCGTCCTACCACGCGGAGAAAGGTCTTTACCTGCATCCCCTAGGCAAATAAAAGTTTTGGGGTGTCAGATGTCGATGGATTCTTGATAGAGAGTCTTTCCCGTAGTCGAGGGCAGAAGTTCTTTTGTCCCTGATCGTCCTATCAGACGGAGAGATCTCCTAACATGTCATTTTGAGTTGACCACAGCTTTTAGTTGGGATTCAACACTGTGGTCTTAGTGAGGCCTCTTCTCTGTAATTCAAAAGAGAAGGTCTTGAGTGTTGCATCGTCTATCCCGGGTTTTGCAATACGGGAAGTTTGAGAGGGGTACCGAAGCTCTCTTCAACACCTACCTGACCACATCAGGATATGTTAGCGAATGAGAAAATCATCCCAGGTGATGATGAAATCATAGCAGGATCTTCTTGATCCTCGAAACCTCATATTTACTAGTGACCGAGTATCTCTACGGGCGAGTATGTGGTGCGGTGCTGGCAGACGAGTTATATATGGCTGCTCACTGGCCGGTTCGTCTCTTTAGGCTGGCTTCCTGGCTCATCTTGGAAGTTTGAAACATTCCCCGCTCTTGAGACAAACTCTCCTAAGGCTCGCACAGACGACAAGCCCTGAAATGACGGCGTGAGGGGTCAGGATACCGGTAAGATAGGCTTGGAAAAGCTGTGCTTTGTCGGTAGTGATGGGGAGTTTCGGGGAAGCCACCGTGCCGAACTTTAATATCGATGGGACAAGACGATCAACGTTTGAGGCGGGTCGTAGGATGGCTTGTGCAGGATTTGGCAGTTCAGACTGGGTAAGTGCGATTAAGACGTTTCTCTGTCATAGATAGGGAGTTGGACCTTCGGCACGTTGACTTGACTGTAGAGGGGAGGAAGATCAGTGGTTGGAGGAAAGTACAAAACCATCTTGGACCATTGAGCCACATTTCATAACGCTTATGAGCTGGCTACAGAACGAACATATTTGAACAACGATGGACCGGTACTTCCTACCCCTGATGCGGAACCAAGCCGGACGTGGGAGGCAGACATCGAGATCAGGTTCATGAGTGAAAGATGATCATATGAAATTGAGCTGCGTTCCTTATGTTAGGAGCTTAATGCTACTTAATATTAGACTTTGAGACGAAGGGGTCCTGTTGACCATTCCAGGCCAGCTACCGTAGGTTAGTTACATCGAAGCAGGCCCGAGGATGACTACCAGGTTTTACCTAGGCATGTCTGTTGTGCACATGTGAAGAATTCAGTTCAAGGTAAGAAGAAACTTCCTGGTTGTACCCAGTGGTGAGTTAGCAGAACATTCTTTTCCGACGTGAGTGAGGCCAGTGAACAGAGCCTGCTAGCAATATATCTGTAGATAAATCTGTAGTCGTTTGACATTGCGATGCGGGGAACATTGGATGTTTGACTTCGATCTGCACTCTGTCATCACACCGCAGAGTCTGTGTCACCGGCACGTTTCACCGCCATCTGCCTGCCGCGCGGTATCAAATAGCGCCGTGGGGTCTTCCTGTTCCTCGTCTAAGCTGTCTGTACGTTACAAGTGGGTGCAGTAGTACACGATATTAGGTCGGGTAAGTTCCTAGTGCCTTGAGCAATCCTCCGAGAGGGTCACTTGGCATTTTGCTTCCGGCTTTCCGGGCACCGCCTTTTCAATACTCATCCATCAGAAGGGAAAAGAAGATAGATTGATGGCATTATATTCAAGGTGCTGGTGGTCGTTGTTCTGGCCATATTTCTTCTTCTGCAATTGTTCCTCGCTTCAGGTCGTTAATGCCCAGCTCGCTTCGCGTGTCACTCGGACATCACTGATGTCATTGTTGAAGTATCAGGGTCCAACCAGCCAACCCACCTGAACACCCTAAACCGCCCAAAGCACGTCGTCCAGTCAGCCTAAGCTCTTACTGTCCACGCCCTTCAAGCTTTCCACTTGCCGTTCCGCAAAGGGCAACTGCCTGGATGTTCTCTAGATCTAGAATTCCGCGAGCCCCCAACGGCCGCTGAACTTATCGTCACCGTGCCGATCATGCGCTTGGTCTGTGACCTGCGAGCCGCCTGGAGTGGAGACGCTGAAGGTGGAGTGGGTATGAGCGTGAACCGGGACTGGTACTTGCTATGGCAGACTACGGATGGTGATGCTTGTGACTGGGAGAGACACTGGGGCTGGGACACCGAGGACTGGGAATTGGGTGGAACCATCAACCTATCCTATCCGATCCCAGTTGGCGGCTTTCCTACTAGGTCCTGTGGAGGAGAGAAGTACAGCTGTCAGGCTGGAAATTCGGAATTGCAATATCTTCACTTCACTCAGACTGGAACGACACCGGCTTGCTATGCTGGCTATGGCAACAACCATGTGCGAAGGGCGAGTCGACACTGACTAGAGGGCTGTTAGGTCTTCAATTTTGGATTCAAAGGGGCATTTGCCGTGCAAACAGACTTCACGAGGCTCGATGAACGAAACTCGGCCCAGGAACACTTTGATAAATCTTGCACCTCGATGCTTCAGATAATATGATTCCAGGACCAGGCACCGGGCCGGAAAGTAGGCCATCGAGCTCTCATTCCGGCATGGATTTGCAACTCGCTGTTCTCCGGCATATTCCCACCCCGATAATTGTTCTGTGTCCTCGTCGAGCAGCCATTTTCGCAAACCGGGCAGCCGAACGGGTTCTGGGATCTCGAGATCCAATACAATCACCAGGACAGGGGATTCTGGGGAGGCCACCGAACGATTTGGGGATCCGGTTACTGTATAACCGGATCTGGGAAGCGGTATTGGATAGGCTTGTGGGTGCTCACCAGCAAGCAATCGCCGAAGGAATCGAGGGGCCGGTCCATGAAATTGATGCCGTGGTATCGACTCCAGGCCTAAGCTACGCAGAAAGACATTTTCGGATCCTGCTGTCAGGTTTGACGGCCGACGATGGACTCCATTTTATGCTCAGCTTAGAACGCTCTCCTCATATCGAGAAGAGGATGAGCCCCAGGATTGAGGACCTTAAATCTGCGTCGTATGGCGTTCCAGTCAACCCAGACCAAGTTGGGAAGACGCTGCTTGAATATGCTAGGGATGTTCCCAAACTCAAGAGAGCTGTGTTTGATAGCTGTGATGTGCCGGGCTTCATTCTAACTTTGAACGAGAAATTTTACCTAGCCAACAAGAAAGCGAGGGAGGTACTTGGAGATATTATGGGTGGAGCGGACGGTTGTGATGGACCAGGTCTCCGGGAACGGATGGCAATCTGGGACGAGAATTTCGAGAACAAATTGGAAGCAGATGACTTCCCTGGACTGAAGATGGTCCGATCGCGAAAGCCTTTCACTAGATACCGATGCGGCTTCATACATGCAGTTACCGGAGACAGAATCGTGATGAGTGTAGATGGAGAGTGTCTCTACGATGACTCGACGGGAGACTTCATCGGTGGTCTATGCTGGTGTAGAGATCTGCAAGAGTATTCTGATTATCTTGTTCACTCGCTGCAACGCCGTTTGGAGAGCCATGAGACTATTTGCAACCTGCTGCCACACTTGGTCTGGACGACGACGACTGATGGGTTTTGTGATTGGTTCTCCAGCAGGGTGGGGTTCCTCCTCTCCTCCTTTGTTGTATACTGACCGAGAGTTTTAGTGGTATGAATTTACAGGTCTAACCAAGGAACAATCTGTGGGACATGGATTCCAGGCAGCAATTCATCCGGAAGATCTGCCCAAGCTCTGGGCAAGCTGGGATTATCATAGGAAAGCAGGGAATGAATGTGACGTTGAGGTTCGCTACCGTCGACATGATGGTATTTACAGATGGATGCTCGCTCGCGCCTGGCCGCTCAGAGATAACGATGGAAAGATTCTCAAGTGGTACGGCACGAACACTGACATACACAACCTGGTCATGGCACGAATCGAAGCTGCGAGAAACAAACTTCAGATGCTTACTGTGCTTGCTCACGCGGAGGTCAACCTATTTTCAATCAATGAAAACAAGATCATTACCATGGCAGAAGGTGGCATGCGCTGGGACGCTACAACAAATATGTACGATGTCAACAACAAGTCAAGTCTCATCGGCAAGGATGCTATTGCCGTCGCCAAGAGTACGCAACCGGGTGGGATTCCAGGTCAGTGGCCCACTCAACAGCAGTGACATTATACTTACTACACATGCCAGATTATGAGAGAAATATTCTCAACATACTGAGTGGACAAGTGGAAGTGGCCCAGTCCGAGGATCTCATTGGTGGCAGAGTGTATCGAACCCGTGTTGTAGCCGATCTCGAACATGACACTGTCGATGGTGGACAGAAGCCTGCTGTGAAAGGGGTTCTAGGACTGAGTATTGATGTTACTGACATGAAAGCACGCACGGCACTGGAACTGGACAACACTCGTTTGGTAATGAAGGAGCAGGCAGCCAAAGATTCGAACCAAATGAAAAGCCAATTCCTGGCAAACGCATGTAAACCTCCCTGGATATGGGTACAAGCTGACAAATGTAGATGTCGCATGAGATGAGAACGCCCACCGCTGTAAGTCTTGTCCTTCTATCGCCTAAATTATGCTAATTGCTGCCAGGGTGTTATCGGAATGGTCGAACTGTTGAGCGATGACAAGACCTTGACGGAAGAACAACGAGAATATGTCAGCAGTATACATCTTTCTGCTAAAGCACTTTTGACTATAGTGAATGACATTTTAGATTTCTCGAAGATCGAAAGTGGACGTCTGGATATTGAAAAGGTCCCATTCAATCTCTGTTCTGTGGTCGGGGAGCTTTGCAAACTACTCGCAATGTTTGCAAACCAGAAAGGGCTCGAGTTTGTGTACGACAACTTCATGGACGAGAATCTTGAGGTTATCGGGGATCCGGGACGCACTCGACAAGTCTTATCCAACCTTCTTACCAATGCACTCAAGTTTACAAAGGAGGGGTCAGTGAAATTAACAGTGTCTTCTACCCTGACCGAACCTCGAGATAGTGACGAGGATATGGTCAGAATTCAATTCTTGATTGAGGACACCGGTATCGGGATTGAGCAAGTCGTTCTGGATAAGCTGTTCAAGCCGTTCAGTCAGGGAGATTCGTCAACGGCCCGATTGTACGGCGGAACTGGTCTAGGTTTGACCATTTCGAAGAATGTTAGTCACAGTGTCCAAGATCGCAACGCGCCTTAACTGACACTGCAGCTTGCGAATTTGATGGATGGATCAATCGAGTTGGAGTCAAAACCAAATCTCGGAAGCAAAGCGACATTCACATTGCCTTTCAAAGTCTCTGCCTGGCATCAAGACACACCCGCCGAAAGAGATTCCCCTTCACCAAATCTCGGGTTCCGTCTAGCACCGCTCACCAAGGTCCCGTCGTGGACAACACCGCTGGTACATCGGTCTATAAACCAAGACCTACTGAACCAGCAGATCTCGAGTAGCGTCACAGCAAGTTACCATCCACAGTCAGTACAATTGACTCGACAGGGATCGGTTGACAGCAGTCTTCAACCTCTCTCGCAACTTTCCACGGAGCAGAGGAGTCGTATCCACGTCCTCGTCGTGGAGGATAAGTACGTCATATCCTTCCTGCTCATCGTAAGCAAGCTAACAGCTCAAGTCCAATCAACCAAACGATAGCCATCAAGAACATCCGCAAGCTCGGCTTTCCCGTCACGGCAGTCTGGAACGGCCGTGAAGCACTGTCGTACCTCCTTTCACCATCGACATCCCAACCTCGACCTTCTATAATATTGATGGATGTACAAATGCCCGTCATGGATGGCTACGAAGCAACTCGTATCCTCCGTAGCGGTACGGAATATGCCCGCGAAGAAGACGAAGCTGTCGTAATGCCCACCTCTGAAGGAGATAGTACACCCGAAATCGACACCTCGCAATACAAAGGCAAACTGAAAGCATTGAGTCCGGTGGAAGAAGCAGAGGGACAAAAAAGCAAGCAGCAGCGCAGCCAGCAGCGTGATATTGATAAGGCGATGAAGGGGAGAGCGAGGGGATTCCTCAGGGATATACCGGTCATTGCCATGACGGCTTCGGCAATCCAGGGTGATAGGGAGAAGTGCCATGATGCGGGCATGGACGATTATCTGGCGAAGCCGGTTGAGAAAGCTAATCTTGAAGAGATGCTGGTTAAGTGGGCGGGGAGGAAGAGGGAACCTCCCACTAAGTGATGGAGGGATCGTAACCCAAATTGATGTGTAAGATATTGTACGATGCCGCGATGATGCGAGGGCATATTTTGCTCGATACGGGACATGTGTTCGATTTATGATTGATCAAAAGCCTAGACAGTACTGTCGAAGGGGTGGGCAATGAACAACAGAATGATAGATGTATGATATCCAAGGCATCATGCCCAATGCCACTTTCAAAGATCGCTCTGGTGTTTGTTCTCAGGTTGCCATGCAATCAGTACTTCATGATCCTCAAATACAATCATTACACTATCATTACACACCTTTCCGATTTGCTATTCCCTATCCCAAAGCCAGTCGCTAAAAAGAAACTCACTCCGACTCCATACCTTCCCTCCCGCCACTATCCTCCGCGACGGAATCCTGGCTCTCCGCCTCCCCAAGCAAATCGCTCGTCCTCGGACCCGTATACGTCTTCCTCGCACCCGCCCACCACCACCCAAGGCTAAACACCGCAATAAACCCACCCACCACAATAGCATAATTCATATTCGTGCTCGTCACCGGCTTCACAGTCGGGAACATCAACACCACACTAATGAAAAACACCCACGTAACTGCAATAGCATTCAACGGTTTCTGCCACTTGCCGAGCGTGAACGGGCCAGGCACAAACGTGATTCTGCTAGCGTAGAAGTTCCTCGCGAGGATAACGAACGCGTATGAGAGGTCAAGAGCGGGGGCTGTAATGTTGAAGATCGCTACGATGGTCTGTGTCGAGCCGATGCCGATGAGGTTGAGACAGCATGCGAACGCTACTATCAACCATACGGCATTGATGGGCGTGTTCGTCACTTTGTTTACTTTTGCGAAGAACGGTGAGAATGGAAGGGCTCCATCGCGAGCAAATGCGTACGCCATTCGTGTATCTGCTAGCATGGCTGAACAGCCTGTGAAGAATTGTACTAGGATCACGAAGAACCACATCACGCTTCCGCCCTTCTGGCCGCCTGCGTTGAGGAAGATCTGAGCAGCCGGGAGACCGGTAGGTGTACTGATCATGTTTGCCAGGCCGTCTGGGACATTGGGGACGCAGAAGCTGAATGTAATGGTTAGCATCCAGCCTACGATTCCGGAGACTATGACGGCGAGGCGGATGGCCATGGGGCCTCTGATTGCGGCGTCGTGTGTTTCTTCAGACATGTGCGTTGTGCCATCGTAGTCGGTCATGGTCCATGCTACGGAGAGGAAAGACAGGAGGAAGGAGAAGCCGGTGCCCCATCCCGAGCCGTTGGTGAAGTGTCCGAAGACCCAGGAGATGGATTGTTTGTTTGGTGTTAGGATGAGGAGTGCGATGCAGATGGCAGTTGAGGCAATGATGTTGATGGGTGCAAACCAGATGACGAGTTTGTGGAGGGCGTGGGTAGTGAGCGAGCAGATTATGCCGAAGATTGTGAGGAGACAAATGGAGAGGAGGACGATCTGGAGGGGTGTCCTGTCTCGCCGATTAGCGAGAAAATGATCGGGAGAAAGCACCTACGGTGAGTATGCATATGACTCTCCGTCAAATTCTGAGTTCATGCTTGCAGCAGCTAGTATCATCTGAGAGACAGTGTAACCAACACTTGCAACTCCCGCTGTCTGGCCAAGCAAATTACACCATCCAATGACCCAGGACCAGAGAGCAGCATGTTCCGGAGGCACTACGTTCCTAGTGACAAAGTACATTCCACCCGCAGTGGGATAAGCAGAGACGAGTTCGGCAACTGGGGAAGTCAGACACCTCAGTGAGCTCGTAGATGGAGAATTTGACTGACCTGACGAGGAGATAGTCCAAGCCATGATGGATCCTATGAACCACGCCCATACGGAAGAAGCTGGACCGCCCAAGCTCAGCGGAATGCCGAAAGTCGCAGGTACCGAGCCCAGGACCCCAAGGACGGAGATTGCATACGACAAGGTCGACCATCTTGTGAAATGGCGACTGAGGTCCTATGGTCTATAAGTCGACTTCTATGGTAGATGTTCGAATTCCCAAACCTGAGTGTATCCGATCTGATTTAACAATCTCTCGTCATCGTCCTCGACGGTGGGCATTGGAGAAGTCTTCTTCTTGCCTCTGCTCAGAACGGGAGAGGCCGTCGAAATGGCAACTTTCTCACCTAAGGAAGCCATTGTGAGCGAAGGTTCAATGGAAGATTCGATCGAGACGAGAGTCTCCGAACACCGGTTAACAAAACAAAACACAAAATTTTGGAACTGACAAAGCTATAACCAGTTTCCTGATGTTCCTCCAAAGACCCCGATCTGGGCGAGTCTGCTTCTTCGGCAGCACCCACCTATGATTTTCCCTGCCACTTCTTACGGAAGCACCAATCGCTGAGATGCGTACCTATCTGTGTGTTGACTAGACAGGCTCTGACAGTGGCGACTGGTGTATCTCATTCGCTCTGATGGGAGGGAGAAGGGGATGCAACGCAACGCCTGTTGCAATGCACATATGACAGCTCTATACAATTTCAACTGACGTGCAGTGCCAAATTGGCAGGGGGCAGCATGTGGGTTGTGCAATCCTGGGAGATATTTCGCCAGGGCTGTTCCGGCATGGATTCTCCGGCCTTCAACAAGTCCAGGCTGTACGGAGGTACACCACCTTCCTTATTTGTGGCCATTGCGATGATCTCGACAGGTACAAGACTTAGGGATGATGGTGAGCCAAAGCTCACCGCTGCCACGTGGGTTTCCTTGACCGAGTAGGCGTCGTGTTTCAATTGCTGAAGAATTTCGAATATCGGTCAGCATTTGCCGAACGGAAGGGAGGGAGGCACGGAGCGCACATGGGGGCCGGCCCAGCCGTTGGAACTGGAACGAGCTTGGCGGGAACACTTCAATCCTGTCTGTAGCTTCTGTCTTCTGCATGTGCGCTCTCTCACTCAACTTCTCCCTCACATCATGCATCATTCCCATTCTTGACACATCATCTCAGCTTTGCTTCGAGCACATGGCCAAGTCTCCGCGCCGATGCGGCCTACGAGATTATTCTTTCGCTCCTGTGACGAACTGCGGTGTGTTGAAATAGTTTCCAATCAAGAGGATTGCGATGGATCCAAATTCAGGGATTAGTGAAGCGGTGAGGTAGGAAAATGGTTACGAAAGTCTCGATTTCGAAGGCATCGTACGTGGAGCAGATCGACATCAATCGACGATTCAACAGTCCTCCAATATACCAAAATGAGCTCTATGATAGCTTCAGGATGTGGCCATGCCGTTTGTACAGAGATAGGCTTTTTCAGCAAGGGTCCACTGGTATTCCGAGAGGGCGGTTTGCAGGGTGGCATGCGGGGTGTGGAGTCTCGTCACACAGAATGGCTCCAACTACGGGAGAACCCCTAATATTGTCCTGCATGCATCGTTTTGTTGATTTTCGAAAGGATATGATACGGTCGATTGCTATCTTCAACGATTCGTGCCACACCACCGTATTGCGGATGAGTGACACTGGACGTGCCGAGAGAGTGTCTCTGCTGAACAAATGCGGGATGCTGAAGACAATATCAGCCCTGTACGGGGTCGAGGCCGCTGCTCCGACTGTCGACAGATCATGAGTGGTTGACCCTCCCGAGATGGGATATGAAGAGTGTTGTTCTGACATGAGAGGTCGCTTCCTTGTCGTGTTGAGAGCTCCTTACTACCGTGCCGACATGCAGTCGGCCGGGATTGAACATTGGCGTTTGCTTCTCGGTCAAATATCAGCTCATTTCAAAGTCAACTTCTGGAATTCGAAAAATGGTTCGCATGGATTTGGAGAAGATAGTTTGTCATTCTTCTCCTTTGTTGGCTTTCCAAGCTCTTAGGCACTCCCTTTGCTGCATAGAGGACAACAGTTGCGTCGCAGCTGCGCTGCCCTACAGAGTATCAGCTTGAATCTAGCATCATATCATGCAGTTGAGCGAAGCAGGTGCCAGGTATCGCATCCGGGTGGCATGGATCGATATCTGTTTCTAGTCAATGTTAGACAACATATATTGGTAGTCCCAAATTATGCCCTTGGGGTGGCACAGCGTCAAATGTTGGTCTGATGATCTCCTCCAAAGACATCTTTCTCAATGAGACACCTCAAATTCTCAATTTTGGGTTCCTTCTGGCATGTGCAGTCTCGGTAGAGAAGCAGCGACGAGAAAGATGCATGAGACTCCTTCGGGACGGCCTTTGTGACCTGGAGCTTGAACTCTTCCCAACAGCATCATGAGTGTTATCCAATGGCATTCCATCATTCACTGGCAAATCGGTCCGTCTTGTTAGCATCAGTACGTACCATTCATTCACCCAACTCCAACGCCATCTATGACGAGGAGTACCGAAATTTAGTGCAAGTATCGCTCATCGAAGGGTCTTCGTTGGCTTTACGACAATACTCGGATGCGCCTTTTTCTCTACTCAGCGAACATTATCCAGTCGGTTTAGTCAAAGCTCCCACGCCAATGCTTCTTCGAATTTCTAGCGATAGTTCGATTTCAATTTCGCTTCAGGCAACCACCTCATCCTTCTCCATCCGTTTCCCACCAGCCAGATACTCGTCACTCCACGAACATCCCTCTCCTTCTCTTTGGAAGTATTCGATTTGAACTGCAGCAATGATGAGTCAAATCTCCCTAGCTTTAAGTGACATATTACACTCACTGTCCTTCGTCCACAATGGCTTCGAATTTTCCCATAGAGATCCATAGTACGACTTCGTCATTTGCTCCTATCCAATTCCATCAGCCATTTCGTCTCTCAGCCATCTTTTACTTCACTGTTATCAACTCGCCTTCTCAAACCACTCACGACTCTCGTTCCAAATCTCAATAAATCTGAAGCGTCCCTTGACCTCGGGATCCTGGAAGACATCAAAGAGGAGACATTCTGGCTCCTCGGAACAATTCTTCCAAACAGGACGATGTGCCTCCTTGAACTTTTCGACGTCAGATGGGGAGACGTGGATAGTGACGAAGACGGTAAGTTGTTTATTTGAGGGCGCTGGACCCTTGGGAGCGACGACGGATGCGTTCAATGCGGGCGTTGGCATTTTTGGTGACGAACGATTACTGGTTCCAAGCCAAGTTGTATTAGCAGACTGGTAGATACTTGATTCAAGGTAGAAAGTCGTCGGACGGAGGCAATCTCCGTACGGCGACGAGTATTATGGAATTTTGCTTGAAGGAGGACTCCTGTCAGTCGAATTGTCAGAAATCCTTTCACATGACGAGTGCCAAGGACTCGGCTCATCAAGCGTTGAACCAGCACTTTCGATTACTTGGAAAGCTCAACATAAGATTGTACTGTTTGCAAATTTGATTTTAAAATCAACGGAATATCGATGGATACCTCAATCGGCCTAAGTTTGATCTTTCCTTGCACGTGAAAAATAGACAAGTAGGTTGTAATTGGCAGGAAAGTGGGGTACGGAACAGGTCACGGACTCACATGGAATGGACCCCGCCAATTTCCCCTTCTTACATACCCTTACCAAACCCGCATCAATTACATCTCTGATGCCTCATATTTCACTTCAAAGAAGCTCACTCATTACATCCCGATCCCGAGAAAGATAGCCATGTCTACCTCTTTACTCCAGAAGCCTCCCAAGCGTCGATGTCGTCGTCGGGATCCTTTTAAGATCGTCAGCTTCGACGTGGAGGGGTCAAGCTCGTCTGCGAAGAATGACCAAGTGATATTGCCTGTGAAGACAGTCGAGCAGCCTTTACGACCACGGCAAATCAAAAGCCGCTCCGGATGTGAGCCCTGCAAAAGGCGTCATGTCAAATGTGATGAGACGCAGCCGATATGCCTGCGTTGTCAGAAATCCGACATCACTTGTACGGGTATCTTCAAGCTCGATCCGTGGCAAATCGAGCGTCCGTGGCTAGACAGCACTCATGAACGAGTACAAACACTCGAGGCATTGGTATTAGGGGCTGAGCCTCAAGAGGTGGTATCACCGAAGGGTGCTCGTTTGACCAAAACCCTCGAGAATGAGCTTTTGCGGCACTGGTTCGACAAAGCCTGTACATTCATGGGTATCGTGCCTCAGTCAAGCCACCCATTATCTTATGCAATCTCGCCATACATACAGCAATCCCGAGCGTTGCGCCACAGTATCCAGTGCATCAGCCAGGCACACCTTGGTCACTTCTCCGAAAAGGAACTCGCTTGCGTCCTAGATGAACGGTCTCGTGCCCTCGCCTCACTGCGCTTGGAGATTGACAAAACGTTTACTGGCAAAGACTCGGGAAAGCTGCGTCAACGCTGTCTTCAGACTACCGTCCTCTCTTCTCTCATGCTCGGGATCACCTCGGGCTGGGTAGATAAGGAGATGAGCGGGCTTCAGTTTCTGACCGGCGCGAGGAATATCGTACCGCTCCTGCTAGATACTGGACAACTACAAGATCCAATATCGCAGTATGTTCTAGGCCTTTATCTTTACTGGGAAGGAGTATCATCACATATCGAACCTGGCGAGCCTCTGATCACCGTGGACTCACAGTATCTTCACCATCAACATCGTTTGGGTCATCTATCCTTTCTGCAGAGCATTGCGGACAACATCCTAGGCAGCTATATACATCCAGTAACTGGACTGGCTGCTGGAGTCTTTCCACTCATGGGAGCAGCTGGGCGATATTACCGTAACATCGTGGAGGGTTGTCCTGAAGACCCTGCATATGTCGAATATCTGGAATCGGAACTTGACAAATGGATCCCGATTCCAGTCCTCGATTTCTCGGAAGACAACCAGAAACTACTGCATTTAGCTGAGGCCTATCGATCGGTGGCCGTCCTGCTGCTCTGCCAGGCGCGGTCTGCTTCCCAGATGGGAGGTCATAACTTGATCCGGGATGAGCGAGCACAAAATGCAGTGGCGAATGTTATGCATATCCTTCAGATGGTATCGCCCGGCGACCCGCTGCTCACTTCAGTCGGGCCATTTTTCCTCATCGCTGGGTCTGAATTGAGGGAAGATGAGATTGAAGCAAGGGACCTTGTGAGGCAGGTCGCCTTGGAAGTGACGAAATACACACGAGTGACAGCCTTCACTTCGGCTTTCGAGCTGGTCCAGGACGTTTGGGCGCAACGAAAAAGAGGGCTTCATGTCACTTGGTTGGAAGTTATGCTCCAGAACGGGCGCTGCGTGAGTATTGCTTGATGAGCCTATTCTTGGAAAACAAGCAACACTTCATTCTGGGGTAAAGTCGATACGAATGACATCAAAGCTCAAGTGTTTTCGTTGCAGCTGAAAGCTATTCTTGAGCAAGGGGATTTACTTGATCCTACACAAAATTATATCTCAACAGAACTCTGGGAGAATGACCTCTCAACATTTGCCTCAATTTGATAGCGCTCGAGTCATTCGTGTTACGATAAGCATTCTGTGGAAGATTTCATTCTGTCGGCTGTCTCAAGCGTGGCCGAGATGCCCAAGATTTCCTAATCGAGCCAAAGTGCGAGGACCCCGCTTCTCCACTGTTGTGCTACCTCTCAGTGGTGCAGCAACCTTGACTGCTGCAAGCTAAGCGAATCTAGCGAGCTTCACAACAAACAACGAACCTTGATGTTAGTTCGGGTCGGACCCAATTGCCTGGTTCACTTGAAGCTGCGGGGCGGCTTGTGCCTGCTAGGAATTTGGGGTTAATGATGGATAGTGTATGCATATATTCAAGAAAGAGCAGAGTAAGGGGAAGAGACATGCAAGCAGGTCATTGATCACGCATTGACAATTCTGCGTTGCGCCCTCGTTCCTCGATCTCATATAACAGCTACAGAGCTAGACATAGAAACAGGGCTGTGCAAAATCAATGCTCATACACATGCGGGCTAATTTGAAGTCAACCGCTGAACCGCAAAAGTTTCCTCCTCGATCTTCTCGGCCTGATCAAAGTCCGCACCAATGCCAAAGACCCTCAAGTCATCATAATGTCTGCCAATGAGGTACGGGAGATACGCATCTCCCACCCCAAGAGGCTTTTCGTCAATGACAGAATACTCCGTGACACCACTGACGTACGTGAACTCCCCGATAGTCTTCAGAGGAATCTCATGCAGCGGATCACTCTTCGTACCCCGCATGACCAACGTCCCCTTGCCTTTCGCCCTCTTCGTGTTGTGATCCTTAATCTTCAACGTGACAAGTCTCGGATCATCATGAAGTCCAATCCCAGTCGACGAAGGGTACGCCTTGATCTCGTACCCCAAACACTCCTCAACATTAGGCTCCAGATCCTCTCCAAACTCCGCATTCATCTCCACCAGTCTCACACCCTTCCTCTCACCGTAGCCAAATCTACGATTTCCACTGCGATACATCTGACTGACTCCGGTCTTCTTGACTTCACCCCAGATTTCGCGGCCCCAAGTGACGGGCATATCGCCGCTGACGATGAGGGTGAGGATGTATTTACCTTCGACGCCGTTGTGGAGTGCTTGCAGGGATACCATGGTACATTCGAATTCGCCGCAAAGTTTGGATTGCCAAGTTGAGATGGCAACCGTACCGGTTGGGGTCGAGGTAGGTTGGAGACCTGGTGGTAGGACGCTGGTGATGAATTCAGGGGTGGTGGTGAAGTCGACAGAGATGACTTCTTGGGAGAAGCCGGGACGGTGGGAGAAGGCTTGGAAGGCGGCGACTTGTTCTGGTGATGCGACGAAAGGCATGATGTGCAGAAGATGTGGTGTTCGAGAAGACAGACCGCGGTAAGTGAGAAAGGATAAATAAAACTCGATGAAGAGAGGAGAGAGGAAGAGGTGGAAAACAGACCGGAAGTGCAATGACTAGGTTGAATGATATGAGAAGCTAAACATAATTCCCAGGGAGGGAGCCCAGTTAGTTTTATGTTGCCATAAATTGCCCTTTTCTAGTGTGTCAGAAAATAACATTCGGACATTTTCTCCATACAGTAATGTCGCAATACATTATCAGTGAGGTGGGGGTTCTTTCTTCAGTCCTAACAATCTACTTACTGCCGATAAAATCTTCCATATCGGTCCAAGTTCCGAGGAACGCCTGGTACGCTGTTTCTGATAGTGACGTGGTGCCCGCTTGAAAGTCCGGTGTTTTCCCCCGCACATTTTCGCCCGCTACGCTCTCCTTCACCCTAGCCACCCACATCCTGCAAGTCTCCAGCACCTCACTCAAAATGAAATTAACCGCACTTCGTCTCAAACTGGAAATTCAAGAGAAATCGTCATATATCAAAGATACAGCCTCATCTTTTTGAACGTCCCGGATCCTTGCTTAATCATGTCGAGGATGCCCAAGGCGGGGTGCCATGATCATGGTGGGGTCACAGAAGGCTCACCAGTAGTAGAAATTTCATCTCACAGCACTTAACCTAGAACAGTCCTGTGTCACAGGTGAGATTTCAATGATCATCATATGTGCAAATCAAAGATCTAAGCAGGTCCAGAAAAGATTTATTTGGTTGAATACGAATACCTATTATTCTACGAGCACATGACTTTAGCATCTCCAGTCCCAGTTGGGACTGCCCGATACATGATGCCAACAACACCAAGAAAGGGAAATACTGGTCAAAACACTACAGCCTTTCTCTCGTCAGCAAGCAAGAACTCCTTCACTGCTCGAGTCCAGTTAGGTGCTCTTTTGTAGAAATACATCCCAGGCGAGCTCCCCGTCTGAAGTCCATCGATAGCAGCCGCAAGATCTGGGCCGCTGCCTTCGCTCCTGATGTCTCTAAGCGGGTACATGTATGTTCTAATGGTAAGGATCAAATCATTTGAGTCCATCAGACGGTGAAGCACCTGTCTTTCACAGCGTAGGCAAGCCTGCCAGAGCATCAGCAATGAAATTCAGAGGGAACAAGGATAATCTCAAGTCAACGGGTGTCTATTTCTATTTTTTGAAATTGAGATCACCTACTTTGTCAAAATCAACTTCTTCCTCTTCGATGGTCTCTCCTTCGTACAGATGCACGTTAGTGGGCGAGAAGAGGTTCCCGGTCGTAGAAATGGACCACTAGTTCCAAAAGTTAGCACATTTTGTTGATTGATAGGAGTTGAGTACTCACGTTGTGTCTCTTGACAGTCTGCCCTGGCTCAATCCGACTCAAATATCGATTCATGCTCTTCTTCAGCTTCGTCTCATAATCTGGCACAGGGACGTGAATCTCTGACATGCTCTTGCCAAGTTTCTTCTCCCAGTCAAAGCCATTGGGAAAACAAGCCATGTAAGCACCCAACATAAACTCTCCACTTGATTTGTCCGGCTGCAGGATCAGGAAGTCTTCCTCTATTTGTCCTCCTAGTGTTTCTAGAAGAAATTCTGCGTTGGTGAAAGGCTCCAGTGGTATCCGGTCTCCTGTTACGCGGTTCACAAGATGCGACTGCTCTGTTGATTCAGAAGCATGACTGACTTTCTGGAACATCTGTGGAAACCTGGTTGGGAGATAATAGTCCACCATGAATCTGTACAATTGACGAACAGTGCGGTGTGTTGAAGGTAGTGCGCGAAGGACTTGACCCCTGGTAGAACTGATGAGGCTGCGCCTCGTGTTCATGCGAGATAGATAGTGCTTGTCAATTTGTATCCAGTCACTTATCGGCAGTCTCTCAATGCCTGTGAAAACGTAAAAATCAGTAAATTTAATGAACAAGAAGCCCATAGGATCGCAACTTCCGGGAGCCTTATTAAAATAACAAATCCAGACGTACCCATGGTAATATGGTATTGAGGTTTGAATGTACGCAAGGCCAAAGGCTCTGTATTCGACCATTCAAAGTTCTCCAGCGGGGTGACCGTCATGTTTGCTGGTCCCAGAGTTTGCCGGCTGTTCTTGAGAGCTTTCTCTGTCGGCGTCTGAGGTTTTTGCCATATGAGAGACCGGTACGATTTTCGAGCTCGCCATCGTCCAATTATCACCGCTAACGCCATGACAATAAGCAACAGGATGATATTGTTGTTTACTAAGGGGGAGATCATGTTGACTGTTGTCTGGGCCATCTTCACAATTGTCTCCCGTGAAGTATTGTCGAGCATCGAGGTAAATTCGTCACTTGCACAAATGGTGAATGGCACAAGTTATCCGCGGTTGTCTGAAGCATACCGCGACGATATGCATGCAGTGTATAGAAGTACTCGACCATTCTTCATCCTCGACGCAGAGTAGTGGAACTACATCGAGACCATTTGGGCCATGGAATGTTAGTCTCAGCCCACCAAAAATATCTCGAACAGCACCCCACGACAGATTGCAAGAGATAACCGATCTTACCAGATCTAGCCAGAGTCCGTGATAATGATAAGAAGTCCCCGGAAGTTGTTAAGTAATGTGCGATATTCTATTTTGTAGTATTTGCACTCATTGCTTCCCAACCGACCAAAGACCAGGGAGAACCCAGACCCCCTGAGTCAGACAGCCGAGCGTGGCGGCGCGTGATAATGGACACAAAATTACCGGATTCGGCCCAAGTCCGAAGCTCCACTAAATGGCGCCTCCTGTTCCTAGGGCCTTAGAGATTGGGCTAGAGTCCGCACTGACATGCACTGTACGAACCTCGCCTTACCATGGGCAAAACAATATGAATGGGGGCTGATATTTGCTTAGTGGAGAAAATGTTTTGTTATCTTCTCTTCTTTGCTGTCATTTGCGACCACGAGCTCCACTACCCTTATCAGTCATCTTGTCCACATATTGCGGGGGACATCTTCGGGCCCATCAACCCCAGGATTTCGGAACCACCATACTGAACTTTGATAAGCTACAAGCAAGGGTCGGTGGTCACTAGTTGATGGAAAGCTTGATGCTGTCCTCTTGTCTTGGTTATATAATTCCATGAAGTCTCCTGTGCAAGCTTGGAGAAAGTCCGGTTATGACTGCCTTTTCAATCTACCAGTTCAAGTGCACCTCTTGTCTACAACCTGATTCTAATTTCCCTACCTACCTTACTTGGATCACTTTCTGTCGACAAACAACAACAGCAGCCATGATGGAGCATACGTCCCAAGACTTTCGAGATGTCGAAGAAGAGAAGAAGACAGACAATACCAGCAACGCCATGCTCGTACTCGGAGGCACGACTACAAATGCTTCGATTGCAGTCGCAACCTTCGAAGAGCAGAATTTCAGCTTCTTCAGTGTCCTAGGAATTGGATACTCCGTCACGAACAGCGCCATGGCGATCCTAGCCTCGCTGGCAACCGCCATCGGAAGTGGAGGGCCAGTCTCCCTCATCTGGGGTCAGATTGGCATCTTTTTCATCGCTCTCTGCTTTGCAGTGACACTAGGAGAGTTCTCGTCTGCGATGCCAAACGCAGCAGGTCAGAGCTATTGGGTTGGTCGTCTTGCGCCAGATCGCGTCCGGCGGCTGCTCGCTTTCAACACTGGGTTTCTGGCTTGGGCATCCTCAATCTGCATCGTCGCATCCGGCACGCTGTTGTTGCCACAAATGGCAATTGGGATCTATATGCTTGAGAGACCGAATTTTGTCTACCAGCCTTGGATGGGTCTGGTCGGATTCCAGCTCACGAACTTCACCATATTCTTCTTAAACACCGTGTCGCGCTTCTTGCCCACAATCAGCCGCGCCAGCATGCTTTGGTCCATGCTTTCTCTGGTCATCATCTTCATCAGCATGTTGGCCGCATCTCCTGCGAAGCAGTCAGCAAGTTTTGTGTTCACCGACTTCATCAACTTGTCGGGGTGGAAGGATCCTGTGGCATTCATGACTGGTATAATCGGTGTCAATTGGGGTTATTCGTGTCTCGATGCTTGCTGTCACATCGCGGAGGAAGTCCCAAATCCTGAGCGCAACATCCCAAAAGTCCTCCTCGCCACTGTCATCGTCGGGTTCTTGACCGCATTCCCCTTGACGATCGCAGCTCTCTTCAGCATGGGCGACATCGTCGAAGTCATCACAACCCGTACGATGGTTCCTAGTCTCCAGCTATTCCTTCAGGTCTTCAGTGGCAACACTGCTGGCGCTGCTGCACTCCAAAGCCTTATTATCGTTGTTTTCGCAGGCTCCATCTTCGGTGCTCATACCTGGCAATCGCGACTTTGCTGGACGTTTGCTCGTCAAGGTGGACTTCCCTTCCAGAAGCAATTCGGCAGCATTGCACCCAAACCATTCGGCGTACCAATTGCTGCGCATCTCCTGTCCTGCTGCATGGTTTCTGTCCTTGGCTTTCTCTACCTTGGGTCGACAACCGCATTCAATGCCTTTGTCGGAGCAGCACTGCACTTACAAAATTTGTCTTATTCAATATGCGTTATTTGTCTTTTCATTCATGGTCGGTCTAACTTGGCTCATGGACCCTTCTGGTTTCCTAAGCTGGGTGCTTTCTGCCAATGCGTTGTTATTTTCTGGACTTTGTATTCGCTAGTCATGTATTCGTTCCCTCCAGCCTACCCCACTACTGTCACTACAATGAACTACGCCTCCGTGGTGCTGGTTGCGATTATTGTCTTGATCAATATTGGATGGGTATCATATGGTCGGAAGACATTCATTTGTTAGGAGATGGCAAAGGCCGAAAATTGTATGGGTGCTGGTACTGTAGTCTGTGGCTCGCTTCAAGCTTCGAATTATCTTATCGTCGTAATTTAGCTCTGTCAATTTCACTCGGAACTTCTTTTCTACTCGCGGCTTTGGATGGACCAAATTAATCTTGTAGCACTCCAAAAAAAATTTACTTTTATTTTTTTTGTGGCTACCCAGTCTAGATACCCTCCAGTCCCAGAAGAATGCCAGCCTTTCGCCTCAAGCCGTCATGTAACCACCATCTACGGGCAAAGCAACTCCAGTGATCCACGAAGCTTCTTCGCTAGCTAGAAATACCACCGCCTTTGCAATATCATTCGGATCGCCCAGTGTGCCCCATGGGTGTAAAGAAATTGCCGCTCTGGTCTGCTCTTCATTTGCATAAATCTTGCTGTCCATGCGAGTTTTGACGACTTCCAAATATTAGACAAACCGCCGCCTATTAAAAGGGACGCCCATTGTAACTTACAACCTGGACAGATCACATTGCAGTGTATCTTCGAAGGCCCATACTCTCGTGCAATACATTTTGTCATGTGAATGACAGCGGCTTTGCTTGCGCAGTACGATACTAGATGACTCCACATCAGGACCGTCATTATAGGTGGAACTGGTCGGCAGAGGGAAGCTTACTGTGGTCTATCTCTGGTTGTAATCCATACACTGATGCAATATTGATGATCCAGCCACGATGATTCGGCACCAATGGTTCTTGCTTCAGAAACTGGCGTACGGCGTATTTGCTTCCCAGGAAGATGGATCGAGCGTTGATAGCCAGCGTCTTGTCAAATGTAGTATCATCCGTTTCATGTGTAGGCTTTGGACCAAGCTGAGACTCCAGTGAAATGCCTGCATTGTTGATCATCACATCTAGACGTTCAAAGAGTGAGATTGTCTGCTGTATGAGAGCCTGGACGCTCTCAGAGCTAGACACATCTGTGTGAACAAATGCGACTTCGTTATTGCCCAGATTTCTGATTTCATCTACCGTGGAGTGAGACTCGCCCGCTGGAGGTCCCGGATTCAAGTCCGCAACAATGATCTTCCAATGTTGCTTTGCATACGCAATCGATATAGCTCTGCCTAAGCCAGATGATCCACCCGTCACAATGACGACTTTGGGTAGTTGTGGGGTCATGGCAAAGGTCCTAGACGTGCCAATTAATCTCTTCAGGAAGAATGATATGGATAAGAGAGCGCGACAATTGAATTTGGTCAGTCATCGTCGCCAGGCACTTATGGCTGTTTTTGGTTGATTGGATGGTCCGGCCGCGAAGCAATACGGCTTCCACGGGGACGCATTAATTGCAGCTTACCCCTCTCCGCACTTTGGCTAGAATAGGAAATTGTCGACAATGGGTCGCCCAATGTATTCTCGACCAACGGACACAACTGAGACTCCACCACACTCTCCCCGAAGCCTCGCATCACCTCAAAGTATATCGAATCCAGACATCCGAGATTACTCGGAGTGTAAATCGGGCTCTGGCCCACTTGTCACTTCGATTATCCCGTTGCTCCTCCCTCTTCGCTGCGAACCGGCTTTGAGAAGTGTACCTTATCTCGATCTGGAAGTGGAAGGGTAGTCGCTACGCATCAAGCAACGAAATTTCACATCGCCACTTCTTCACATCTCCCCAGATTATTCTCAACATGAGTCAAGAATTTGTTGACAAGGTCGCTGTAGTGACCGGAGCGTCAGGGGGCATTGGTAGTGCCTGCGCACGTATGCTGGCAGCTCGCGGCGCATCTGTCATACTCATGGATCTTCAAGATTGTTCTGAACAAGCAGCAACTCTTCAGAAAGAGCTTCGAGTCGATTGTTTGGCCATCTCGCTGGATGTGACCTCACCAGATGCAGTCCGCGACGCTTTTCGGAAAGTACAGGAGTGGAAAGGGCGCCTTAACTGCTGCGTGAATGCTGCCGGCATATTTCCCCCAGGTCAACTCATCGAAAACGAATCAACTACAAGCTGGGCTACTGTTCTGGCAGTGAACCTCTCAGGCGCCTTCTACTGCCTCCAGCAAGAAATTCGGATCCTCCGTCAGCTCAACACCAGTGGTTCAATCGTTAACATATCATCGGATGCAGGCTCCGTTGCTTCAATCGGCTGCGCTGCATATGTTGCATCGAAACATGGCCTCAATGGTCTCACCAAAACGGCAGCGATTGAGAATGCCAAGAATAGAATCAGGATCAACGCTGTGGCCCCAGGTAATGTTGAGACGCCCATGATTGCACAGTATGGCAGCTATGCAGATATTGCAAAGAGTACGCAGCCAACAGGGAGATGTGGGAAGCCGGAAGAGATAGCGGAGCTGGTCTGTTTCTTGCTCTCTGATAGAGCTGCTTTTATGACAGGATCGGTCGTCGCTATCGATGGGGGAATCACCACAACTGGGTTTTCGGGTTACCATGATGAAACTTATACCAAATAGTTGCCAAGGTGTGTGTTCATTGCTCTAGCTCAAGACCCTGCAGCTCTTGTTATGAATGTAGAAGCCCTAATTGCAAACTTTTGCTAATCTGCCGTCAGTAACGAGCAGCTAAAGAGGAGGCTCTGGCGTACAGAATGTAGGATGTGGAAGCCTGGTCAATGCATGACAAGATATGACCGAGAGCCGGCTTATCTAGCGGACTACTGAGCTAGCAAGAAATAGCTGATCATGTAGCTGTTGATATGCTTATTTAGAAGAGGTCAACAGTGCAATACTGAATGAAATCAAATTATGCTTGGATGTAATGAGACGGCGTTTTGAAGCGAGAAGCACTGTAACATGGCTGACCCGGACCCAAATGTAATTTTCGTCAAAGAATAATCTGCTGTTCTGCATCGAGCTTCAAATCTTGCTGTTCAGATTTTGCACCAGAACCTCACATCGAGAATTAACCTCACGTTATTATGACGGCTATTGTTGCCATTTGAATCCCTGGGGGTACCCTCGCAGCAGGTCAGTGTTTGGACCATCTCCCCTATGCCGCTACTATGTTAGCCCAATAGCTGTCTTCGCTGGCAACATATTTTCTTTCATTAATGATTGTCCACCGTCAAATGGACTGGACGTTCATTTTAGTCAATTCGTGAACCAAAAAAATCTATTGGCATCTCGCACTCGGGGGAACTACCCCGCACCTTCTAAGTCGCAATCCGTCTCGATGGAGAGATTCCGAGAAATCGCCATTACCAAGCCCCGGAGATTGTGACTCGCAATCATATCAGAAATTCAAGGTTACCTTTCATGTAAGACTCTGGCTAGCAATTTTCGTGCGTGACGAAAACACTTGTGGGAAGTCCTTGATGTTTCCGCATCGGGTCGAAGTCCGAGCTCTTGATCCGCCCGCATCTGGTTCCTATCTGTACAGTCTGCGAGCTCCACAAAGGCCCTTCACATTCTCTTTAAGTAGAAGCATACTCGAATGATTATATTCCGAACAGAAAAACTGTCACTCAACAACTTCTCCATACTTACCAGAAATTGTATCCTATTCCGCTACAGCGTGAAAAACCCCACACCAAAATGTCTCTCGCACTGAAGCACATCCCCAATGCTCAAGAGTCTAAGATCCCCAACTACAAAGACTTCCCCAATATCTGGCTGGGTGCTATTGCCTCAAGGCAAGTATTCTCGCCATAATTCACATCCTCAAAGCTAATACTATTCAAGCACTCAAGATGATCACGAAAAGCCCATCACCAGCGGATTCTACCGCATCGAAAAAGGCGCAACGATGACAGCAACATACACATACTACGAGTTCAAGCTCGTCATCGCTGGTGATCTCGTTGTCTCTGATGGGACCGGACAGAAAGTCAAGGCTGTTAAAGGGGATGTTCTTTACTTCCCTAAGGGAGCAACGAGTTAGTAATGCTTACTGATGATGGTGGACTGTGGCTGATGAGGTTCAATAGTTACTTTCGAATCGGAAAATGGTGGTGAAGCGTTTTTTGTAAGTTCTGTACATCTCTTTAGTGCTTCTCAAGCAGAATCTAGGAGATACTGATATACCTGCCAGGTTGCTCAGCGAGCTCAATCATAAGAAGCATGTTTTCCTCGCACATGGTCTGGGGAAATAATCCGTTCCGGGAACTGCTGGGACTTCGATACTGAAGATCAGAGGGTGCAGGCCGAGTATCAATACAATTTGAATTGATTATGATTAAGAAAGACTTTGCCTGGTTCTTTCTGGTTGTTATTTGTTGTAAAATGGTTCTGATGCACTGCAGGCTCCTCTTGCTTTTTTGAAGCGCGAAATGGAGGAGGCTACTGACATATAGGAGAGGAATTTTGAATTTGATTCTCCAGGCTGAATATCTTGCTTTGTGCTGTTGTCCACCCGTCGTTAGCCTCCGCGGGACCTCATCTGAGAATAATTTAGTAAAATCCAATCAGTCAAACTGTAGCCAGTTACACTCTCCTGCACTTGGGGAGTTTTCCAATCCTGTTTGGCGAGATACTATTTTTCACCTGTGACGGTCAGACAGAATATTCAGAGGAGGGATGATTGACGATCATTAATGCGCTTCACCATCCACCAATCGAGCATATTCTTGCTGATTTATCGTACATGTTTGCACGAGTCGTCAAAAGCTGTCCTCAATCGACTCTTCAGCACTGAGAATGATTGGTGATACCGAAAGGAAGGAGATACGGGACATAACGAAGTCGAATTTCATCGCTGTCACTCATGCCAAGCATCGAACGCAACTCGTCGCAACCTCAATCATGGTCCACCACAAGCAGAGCAAACATCATGCCCAACTCATCTAGACTAGCCCAATACCAAGCTTTTTCCAGCCGACCTTGTACAGTGGGCCATTGGTATTATTCCGACAAACCGAACGGTTCCGTGCGCCGACAGGGTGCTGTTTGATCCGATATCTTGAGACAAGCCCTGAAACCGTATGAGCGGAACGCCGAGACTTGGGAGGAACGAACCCAACGCCAAGTTCGTGACAGACAGGACGCGATAAAATGGTTGCTGGAGGAGGAAGGAGGATGACAGAGCACGGATGTGGCTCAAAAAGATGGGATCGGAATCATCGGATGGCAGGTTGACTACTGTTGGCTTGGTCGGACTGTACGTACAACAAAAGGCACAGTTCTTCTTCATCCACACATCCGAGAAATGGGTTAGGTAGATGATGTACCTCTCTTACAGAAATCTCGGGAGAAGTGACTACCGGTTGGAAAGCGCTTGAGAATTGTAGATCTGACAAAGTGCCGGAAGAGAGCAGTGACAGAAAGAAAGACCCGTGATTGCTGCAGGGGCTTGGCAATTAAGGTTAAACATCCACGAGCTGGTGAACCGATGACAATTAACCATAAGAAGTGGACTCCCTCGGAAGTTGACCATTCCTACGAAGTGGGTACTTCTCAACAGGATCATTGGGAGCGTGGGATGGAGGAACAAAGGATATCCCCAACTGTCAACTGAGAACGGGCCCTGACGCGTCCACAGTTGCATCAGACTCACAGACACCTGTTCGTTCATGGTGACCTAACGAGGCATGGTTTCGATTCTGACTTCAGTTCCAGAGATAAAGCCGTTGCCAAGTCTGAGGTCAAGAGTCTCTTGTTTGATTGTCTCTGGATGGAGTTTGGCCGGTGAGCTTAACCCAGCAAACGCAGCGCATACTTGTCAATGCTAGATGTCTTGTTTTCTCCTTAGCGACATCAATGCTTCTAATGCATAGGAACAAAATGACGACAGCCATTCAGAACGCTTATCGTGAAATTCATGCTGTCTAGTGAACAAACTGTATTGATTGAATTGTGGAACAGAAGTTTATCAATGCTTGGGAGATCTTTGAATGCGTTGATGATGAGTGGAAAAGTGAACAGTTTCGTGGCTTCTGCAATCACTGGGAAGCTTTTTTCTACCATAGATCTTTGCTAAGCCAAGTCTAATGCTAGATTTGAGGTTGTATTGAAGGAGTGGTGGTGGGTGGATTTCGGCGTTGGCAGCTTGGCTCGTTTCGAGGTTCGAGGGGTCATGGTTTGGGAGAAAAACATCAAGAGCACCTCGCATCCCTCATTTCATCCGAGTCGAGAAAGTTTGACCTACACTCGTTTTGAGCAACAAGCAATTGATGACAGAAGTTGTAGTTGAGAGCTATTGAGGGAACTTTGAGAAGCACGAAGGACGAGTGTGGTGAAAATACAGTTAAGCTTAGCGGGAGTATCTAATCAATTATGGGTTCAATGACCGCTGGCGTTCAGGCTAGGGACACCTATCACCGCTGAGGCTCCCAAGATCTGTACCTGCATCCTCTGACCTCACTCTCCATCAAAAGCCTCATTCTCGTCCAATGGCGCTCTGCGCGCATTCCGATATGATTAAGGTTCTCTACATGACCCGCCCCCAGCTGCTGGCCCCCGGCCTCATCCAAGACTTGTATTGGTTTCGCTGGTCGGGAGAAGCTGGATTGATGATGGTTTGTTGGTTGGCAGCAGTCGATCACGTTTTACCAAGGCCCGCCCTGACAGGAGCGGTTTCCGCTTAACTCTTGACGAAGCGCCTCCCCCTTCACCCAGCCATTGCCAACCCTCGCCAACCCTCAACCTCCACTGCCGCCGCCCGTGATGGCACCACTTTGGCCACAAAATAAGCATCGCAGGCATCAGATGGTCGCTAGCCGCCTCTCCGAAAGACTTTAGACGACAAGTCTGTACAAGGTACCCCAGCTCGGGAATATCTCTTCAGGAAAGGTTCAGCGACCCCTGGGTTCCTGGAAGGCGCCCTACCGCCCTACCGCCCCCCTGGATCTCCCGCTTAGCTACTCTCGACCTCTTTCAGATGGCAGCGGGCATGTCTTTGCTGTCACTGCGACAGCTCCGTCCTCAGACGGCTCACTGCCAGTTTCACTCCCTCAGATGCCTCAATGCGTCTGCGGGATCTTCACTGCCAATGTACCTTGCACGTCGAACCTAATCCCAGAAGCCATGGCCATACGCCGCTCCCTGTCCCGGGCCTGTCTAATCCATAGTCCTTTGGACTCCACGCAGTTGCCAAGATTCTACAATAAGTACTGGTCCCCACGCCCAGGACTGTTTTTTTCTCCTTAACCCATCCAAAGCAGCTTTCTCTCCAAGTGCTTTCCAACTTTCGGCGGGATCATTTCTCTCCTTCACATTCCCTCTTTTCAACACTACCTTCTATCATCTTGCCAGTCAAGCAGATCACGTTGACCGTGCATCTAATTAACCACATCTTCACACCTCGACGGATTACATTCATTCATTTTTGATACCATATATACTTTTTAGTAGTCCGCCGACCTTCCTCCTCTTCCGCCTCTAATCACCTCTATCTATCTCAAGATGCGTTTCTCACACCTAATTAGCGCTGCTGCGCTCACTGCCGTTGCCTCTGCCCAAGCCAATGGTCAAAATGGCCAGAACAATGGCCAGAACAATGGCCAGAACAATGGCCAGAACAATGGCCAGAACAATGGTCAGAACAATGGTCAGAACAATGGACAAAACAATGGTCAGAACGGAGGAGCAACTGGTGCGGGAGGAAACGACGCCGATGGGTTGACTCTTTTGGCCAACGCAATCCAAACTGGATCTCAATCAGACGGAAGTGTCAACGGTCAACTGGCAGATGGACAATCGGCGTCCAAGACCTCCAACAACAACTTCATCAACCTGTGTTCAGGGAAGACCTTGACCAACGGTCTCCAAGTCCAAGGAGGATCGTGTAACGGTATTCGTAAGTCAAGCACATATATCTGATAGCATTCCATTTATTGACAACTTTCAGCCATGGGAGATATCCCCGCTAAAGCCAACATGGTTTCCGGCGTCATCACTTTCCCAGAGACCAATGGAGCAGCCATTGAACCAGATACGACTTTCGATATCACGGTTCAAATCGACAACTTGGTTGCTGGATCTTTCACCAATGCCGACACGACATACTACGCTGGCCCTCAATTCCTCGAAGGTGGAAAGATCGTTGGTCACACTCACGTCACGGTCCAAGATATGGGCAACAGCTTGAACCCAAAGCAAGCACTCGACCCCACCCAATTCGCTTTCTTCAAGGGTATCAACGATGCCGGAAACGGAAACGGTCTTCTGTCAGCCACTGTCACCGATGGTCTCCCAGCTGGTAACTACCGTGTTTGCACCATGTCCTCGGCTTCTAACCATCAGCCTGTCCTTATGCCTGTCGCTCAACGTGGTACTCCTGATGATTGCACCAAGTTCGTCGTCGCAGCTGGAGGCGGTAATGCGAACGCAGGTGGTAATAACAACGCCAACAACGGTCAGAACAATGGTCAAAATGCAAATGCTGGTCAGAACGCCAACGCTGGTGGTCAAGCCGATGCTGGAGCTGATGCCAATGCCAATGCCAACGCTGGTCAACAAGGCCAGCAGGGACAGCAAGGACAACAGCAGGGCCAGCAGGGACAACAAGGTCAACAGGGACAACAAGGGCAGCAAGGTCAACAAGGTCAGAACCAAAGAAACCGCAACAGAGCCCGCCGTCAATTCCTCGCATGAGCGCAGTCCTCAATCCGACAATGACAATGCAGAGATATAGAAGGGTAAAGAGCACATAGGAGCGGTTTTAATGAAGAATCTTGGGTCAGTCAGTCAGTCGGGGTGTTTGAAGTGTGGGAAAGTTAAGGGGTTTTTTAATTCTCATTTTGTCATCGCGCAAGCAGAAGAAGAAAATGCGATGATGGAGAATAACGCAATGTTTTATATTCGGTCTACCATGTGTGTATGTGTGCGTCTTTTCCTATTATTTTGGGTTTCTTTTGTCTTCGTACTTTCCTCACTGCATTAGTATGGTATGGATAGGGTCCACGGTACCTTGTTCATAACTGGCGATTTCGAGGAGAATCGCAAAAGAACGAAAAACCTTGTTAATGTCATAGATTGGCTTGTTTAGACGGTTCAATTTTCGGAGACACCTCCAATTCCTCCCTTCTTGCTTGCAATCTATCCCTTTCCTTTCCAGCCATGTCTTCTGGCCAGAAGTTTCTGGAACATCAAACCAACCTTTTCTCCACTTTGCTTGCCATCCGAACTCCCACTCCTTCATCCCTCCTCTGCTCTCTTTCTCCCTGACGAACTCCACGGACCTCTCCACATCCGAAGGAACATCTGTCTACCCAGACAATCCCAAACACGCCTAAGGCCCGCTGTAACAGAAGATCAGACGCGCGCCAAGAGCACGGATCAAGCGAGTTCCCTTATGCTTATTGTAATTTCTCATGCGAGAGAGGGATGACAAAAGCAAAGGGAGGAAGGTCGTCGGATCTGGTTCTGACGATATCTAAAACTGGATCGCGGGGAAGTGAGACGAGTGGTGTTTGAGATGGAGGCTCGGCTGCCCTGGCTTAGCGGATTTTACCCCTGAAAGAGTTTGTGCCTGAGCCGAGGCGCTTGGACGAGGCATCGAACCTGACAGCTTCCAATTGACTCAATGTTACTTTCACCAAACAGCTTCGAATCCGTATTGCAACAAATACGTCTTCTTCTCTTTGACCGGTGCAGCAGGGCTATAATCTGTGATAGTAGCAGCAAGCTGTAGTGCAGCAGAGAACCTATAGCTATGCTTGCACGATGTAAGAACCAAGTTCCCTCGTTCCGAGCCCGTTACCTTCCTCCGTTCCCCTCCATGATCTCATTCACCTTTATTTCCCTCTTCCATCCACATCACAATAAACAGGATCACAGCTGACATTTCTTAAAGGATCGATCCCAGTCTCCGCCTTCGCCGCGCGATACATGCCTCCGACACCCTCCTCGTAAAACGCATCCTCCAATCCCACCCCTCCCTCCTCCAAAACCCCGATACCTCTCCAACCGGCCTCTCAAACAGCAACCTCCATCTCGCCTCCTCCCTCGGACATACCTCGATCGTCAGCCTACTCCTCTCCCTCTACGCCCCTGCTACAACCCCACCAACAACCAACCCAAAAGACGTCCCTTCCCTCAGAACCCTCCCTCTGAACGAAGAATACCAAACCCCTCTGCACCTCGCAGCCGCAAACGGACACACCGAGATCGTACACCTGCTCTGCACCGCCTGTCCCTCCTGCATCAAGAGAGGCGATGTACGAGGTCGCGATGCGCTCATGCTAGCCAGCAAAGAAGGGCACGACACGGTAGTCCAAATCCTGCTTACATTCTCTCCATCTGGGCCAGAAGCGCTGCTTGAGGGCGCGGATGTGGATGGGAACACGGCGTTGCATTTTGCGAGTAGTAATGGGCATTTGCTTGTGTTGAGGACGCTGCTGGCTGCGGGTGCGGATAGCGAGAAGAGGAATGTGTGGAGTTGGACGCCGGTGGCTTATAGTGCGACGGTGCAGGCGGAGGTTTACTTCAAGGGGTTGGTGGCGGAGGTGGAGAGGAGGAAGGCGGTTAGGAGGGAGGCGAAGGAGAAGGGGACGGGAGGGGCGGTGAGGATTGTTAGTTTGGGGGAGGGGGAGGAGATGTAACAGTCCGAATGAGGCCGTACATTTTGGACGATGATCGTGGAATGATGAATGAATTCTGGGTAGAACTGGAGAGAAAGAGCTATGAGTACTGTATACGAAACTTGGGAACGAATCATGACGATGGGTATGATGATCTATGGGATCAAGGTGTTTGGAGTTTGTGTCTGTTCGGGTTTTGGTATTGGCAGGAGTTGATGTCTACCTGTACACAGTCATTGGTTCCTGAGAGAGATGAGGCTGTTTATCAGCACGAACCAAATACTAGCAACCAACTTCCTCTCTTCACTGTCTGCTCTTTGGGTATACAAGGATTGTGCTTCTCCAAATCTTATATTTATACCTGTGGAATGGCTGCTGAAGCGGACGGTGCTTGGCCATTGACTCGAAAATTACATGCAAGCTAGAATCGTACTGAGTATGCGTGCTCAGCAGGATTGAATCTAGTCTTTGTATCCTTTCGTATGCAAACAACGTATGAGCGGTTCCTGCTTACCCCTCCACCAGATTGAGACTAGCTCCGCGATCCGATATCCTGGACATCTTTTTGATGAAGCGAGCTAAACTTTTACAACAACAATCACTTCTCTCCATGTTCAGAGATGCTACTTCGCAAATATTACCCAGTGGCACCTTGACTCAACGCCAGTATTCAGCGTCCACATACCATTAACCTCAAATGCGAAGGACGCTTCGAAGATCTTGCGCTGCTTGTGCGAAAGCCAAGCACAAATGCGACCTTCACACCCCACGATGCACAAGATGCACTTTGAGAAAAATACAATGCGTGTATGCGAATGAGCCACTTTCTTCTCCGGGACCTTCCAGCACAGTATCCGCGACCAGTCAGAGTAAGAAGAGCTTGGAGTCAAATTTGTCAACTCTCTCGGTCACGATCGGATCGAACTCCTTCGACCCGTTTGACAGCTACCCGCCAACAAGTCTTCCCAGATCTCGGGTCCAAAACTTAATCGTGCACTGTAAGTTCGATTGAATTCTTTCATACATGTCGCTAATCATTACAGTCCTCTCAAAGATTGCTTTTCAGTACTATCCGCTGGATCTCAATCCCAACTCAAATCCGTTCATCAACTCCTGGTGGCCACTAGCTCTCGCAGATCCGGCACTGTTCAATGTCTCTCTCCATACCGCATCACTGGACGCCGAGCTCCATGCTCAGAAAGGCTTTTATCAGTCGGCGATTCTAATGCACGATGCTGTGTCACTGATTCGACACAAGATTGACGACCCAACTTTGGCTTTTCAAGACGCCACAATGGATGCAGTAGTCACTTTGGCTGCGATTGAGGTAGGACACTTCGGAAACGATCACTTGAAATATACTAATATGTGTACAGCATGGAAAAGGAAATATCCAAGAATGCAAAATGCATATCGAGGCTGTCAAACGGATGGTTGCTGTCAGAGGCGGGGTGGCTGCCGTGAGGCAAAGTAGCCCCTTGACAGCGAGGATGGTTCCTTGGTAAGTCTGACATTCTCTCTTATATCTACCAGGTAAATCTCATCGGTCACAGGGTATCGATGCTCGTTACTGGTTCTCCTCAATTCGACATACAAGATGACTCCGGCAATGGAAGTGGTATCGCACCCATCGCTCAGTGGCTTTCCGCCCTGAAAACAGAACACAATCCGGATCTTCGCGGACTTGCATGTTTTGACATCGATTCCAGCTTGAAAGACATCCTGATCAGACTCCAAGTTATCCTCTATCCTCCCATCAGCCGGGGCGCCAATCTCTGTACCAATGATCTCCACGATTTGACTTGCTACGTTCTGCACAAGTTGCTATTACCCTTCACAGCGGAGCTCACACCGGAATCTGAGTGTCTGCGTTATGCACTCGCCATCTACATGTTCGTCATCCATGGGCCGACGTATTATTCGCACTTAGCGATACTACATCAGATCGTTCTAAAACTTCGAAACCACCTCCGAGCAGTCATGACTCCGAATGACATGGACTCGTCATTACTCATATGGTGCTTCTCCATTGGGATGTCAGCTTCCATCGGCACAGAAGCGCACGACTGGTTCATCACCAGTGCCGCACCACTTACCAGCTCCCAGGGCCTTGAGACTTTGGACAACGTCGAATCATGCCTTCAGAGTATTCTGCCACTTGACGCACAATCAAAGGCAATGTTCCATGTAGCGTGGCAGCCAATCTTTAATTCTACTCAACTAGCGGAGGAATTGCCGGGTAAACCCACCACGGCCCTCGAGAATCTGGCAAATCACGGAAATAATGAGCAATGCACGAAGGGAAGCACGTACCCAGCGGAGTCTAGTACTAATCCGCCCTGAACGAATCTATGATCTGGATACTGCAATCGTCACGGCCCGACCGGATCTCGGGATAAGTGTTTGCATCAGAGCCCATGATGGACTTTATTGGTGGGGTCACCGTACAAGGTCCATCCAATCTGTGCTGACAGCTGGCGGAGACTAAACCCCTTCGAGATGGTGGGCTGACATTTAGGAGTCTAGTCCTCTTTCGTCATTTATAACCCTCTGTCGCTCAGCTCACGAAATGATTGGAAGATTCGAGCCTCATCAATCAGACCGCATCAAAGAAGCCCGTAATTGGTGTTGGAATTCCAAAGGAAATACCATGTTCGGCCTCAACTGATATGACAGGAACGGATTAGTCTCCGGACACTAGACATCCTGCGAAAAATTGAGGACTTCTGGTTGGATGTAAATCTTTGGTATAAGATGTCTCTTGTACCTCGCTTTTGTTTAATTTGGGAGCCTCCTGTTTCCGCCTTCTGTCTCTTCAGCTCTAAGTCATGATGAACGAAAACATTCTTGCCATGTTGCAGAATAGCACTGTTTCTGGACCTGCCATTGTCCACCAGGGAAGCGTTGGGGTCATCTCGGAAATATGGAATGGAATTAGTGGATGGCAGTTGGGAGTCACCGTCTTGGTCATTCTCATGGCCTACGATCAATGCAAGGCCTTTCGCGTATCTTGCGTTCTTAATTTGATTACTGACTCTCCGCAGTTACATACCTGTACAAGAAAGGGTCAATCGCCGGACCCAGATTCAAGATCCCATTCATCGGACCTTTCCTACAGGGCATAAACCCCAAGTTTGAAGCATACGAAGCACAATGGGCGAGTGGGAAGATCAGCTGTGTGTCGATTTTCCATAAGTTAGTACCCATTCATGTCCAAATCCCCAGTAGAGAGCTTCAGTGCACAGCGTGAAGTACTTTGGAGATGCAGCAGTCGCAATCGCATTCTCTGTTCTAGCTAACGCTCATGCCAGGTTCGTGGTCCTGGTTTCTGATCGAGATCTGGCACGCAAAACCTTTACCTCGCACAACTTTGTCAAAGTATGCCTCGTGCCAATGGCCGAGCTGATCATGGGAGCTAATGCTTGGGTATTCCTGGATGGCAGACCGCACATCGAGTTCCGCAAGGGGCTTGTCGGCCTGTTCACCCGACGATCGCTGCAGTCCTACCTTCCCATCCAGGAGAAGGTCTGGTCAGACTATTTCCAGAAGTTCGTCGCTGCGAGCGAGAAGAATGGTGGACGGCCCATGGAACACATGACGCATTTCCGAGAGATCAACTGTGCTCTGTCGTGTCGCACTTTTGTGGGGAATTATATCTCTGACGAGGCTGTGAAGAAGATTGCAGACGATTATTACTGCATTACAGCTGCGTTGGAGCTGGTCAACATTCCTCTGTCGCTTTACATTCCGTACACGAAAGTCTGGTTGGGAAAGAGAGCGGCAGATGGTGTACTTGCTGAGTTTGCAAGATGTGCTGCTGCGAGCAAGAGAGACATGGCAGCTGGTCAGGAACCGATATGTATCGTCGATCAGGTCAGCATAATTCTCTTTCTTTCCCCTTGCGGTATCTTTGGGATGGTCTCCTCGAAAATGTGCTTGAACATCAACAAGATCCGTCAGCTTCTCTGCAGGAGGGGAAGAGCTTTCATCTTAGCCGAGCTAACATATATTGCAGTGGATATGCAGTATGATCGAGTCCCAAGCCTACCACGATCGTGTCGCCGCCGGAGAAGTCGACGTTGAAAAGCCAGCTGTCCTTGTCCGACAATTCAGCGACGCTGAGATCGCCCAGACTATGTTCACTTTCCTCTTCGCTTCTCAGGATGCCTCAAGCAGTGCTACAACATGGCTCTTCCAAATCACAGCCCAGCGACCAGACGTCCTCGACCGAGTACGCCAGGAAAATCTTGAGATTAGAGGAGGTGACATTGACAAGCCTCTATCACTGGAAATGCTTGAGTCAATGACCTACACCAACGCCGTCGTCAAAGAAGTGCTCCGCTGGCGTCCGCCCGTGATCTTCGTCCCCTATACCTGCAAGAAAGACTTCCCCATCACAGACACATACACAGCTCCCAAAGGATCCATGGTCATCCCCTCCTGCTGGCCTGCTCTCCACGACCCGGAAGTGTACCCACAACCTGCGGTCTTCGATCCTGAGAGGTGGATCACTGGGGACGCGAATGAGAAGACGAAGAATTGGTTGGTGTTCGGAAATGGTGCGCATGATTGTATTGCGAGGCAGTATGTCCAGCTTACGATGACGGCTATGATTGGGAAGGCGAGTTTGGAGGTTGATTGGGTGCATCATGCTACGAGTAGGTCTGAGGAGATCAAGGTGTTTGCGACGCTCTTCCCGATGGTGAGTTGATTCTGAGGTTGAACTGTGACGATGTGCTAACCTGGTGACAGGATAAATGCCCGATGGTGTTCACGAAGAGGCCCAGACCATAATACCCATTCAATCTTTGATTTGCCACTTCATATATCTGTAGCGTGTATTCGATACCACACGCACTTTTAGCCAAGCATGCATAGACTACTCCTCCCGGACAACCGCAGTACAGACTCTTCAAAAAGACTCGAACCTTGATAGGAGTCCAACTGATGTTCCTCACCGAAGTCTCAGAAACTTAATCGATTGTTTTGGTTCCCGTTCTGTTTCCACTACCTCCATTCATACTCATTTACTCAGAGAAAATTTGAGCTATAGTGCTCCAGCGATTTGCATCAGGAGATGTGAGCTTTAGGTAAGGTCATGTGAGGCTTTGACTTCTCTTTTTGCGTGTGCGATGGTATGTTTGTTTACTTCCTACCCAGGTAGATCGATACCTACTTTTCTGAGCTCAGATACGAGAAGCATTTGTACCTAGAAGTGTAGAAGAGGAGGTGATGGGCTCATGCTGGTTGCAACGACGACATAGATGCTTTTGGATTACAATACTGGGTGTAATTTGAATGAAGCTGGACATCATCTTGAGATGCGAGCTCGGCTCAAGTCGCGAGCGTAGTCTGAAGACCAGTTCTCGGAACTTCAGGACATTTTCTTGTAATCCTAATTCTCTTAGCTGTTTGTAATCGATGTCGTGCGTGAGTTGATTTTCAGGTACGCCTTATCCCCCGTCCCAATCCACCTTTTCCGGCCTCAGAGATATGAAATATCCACCTGAGGATATGGGATCTCAGAATCGGGCTATGAGAGCACATATGAGAACTAATTATGAGGTGAGATTTCTGTGATGAGCAACAAAAGGGAGGTAGCGATATAGGATCCACTTTGGCGTTCACTGTTTTGGGTGAATGGGATGCATCGGACGATGGATCTTCACTTTCATCCTACCTATAGGACAAGGAGGAGCAGCAAGAGATCAAAGGTCGCCATTCCCTGAAGGTCAAGGCACGAAGTACTATGTAACGTTAATTCTCGATGCTCCAGGTAGCTAGTAATCCTTCGCTGTGCCCTGACTCCAAGCAAACATCAACGACGAAACAACAGTCTCAAATATCATGCATAAATACAAATGTGAGGACTAACCCGTGCCACCCAAGCCTACAACTGTCACTCAACATCACAATCACAATCACTGTCCAGCACTTCATTCCTGATTCTCCCTCCACAGCCAAACAATCGGCCTCCCACCCCCCGCCAAATTCCCATTTCTCTGCTTATTCCACCCAAACTTCCCCAAGTTCCCCTTCATCTTATCCTTATCATCCATATTAACCCTCAAGCCGACCGCCCACTTGCCATTCCCCTTCTCCACAACCTCATAGACAACATTCTTCTTATCGTCGGCATCATCGCAGCCGATGCGTTTCATGAACTCCTTGACGTTCATCTCGACGGGAACATAGAATTTCGTGTGGGTGGAGGGGTCGAGGCCGTGGATGACTTGGTCGGCTTGCCAGGGTTTGTTGGGGGTTTTGAGAACGTGGATTATGGTGTGTTCGGACGGGAAAATGTAGTTGTAGCCTTGCGGGATGCCGATACCGCCCAGGTGGTTTTGGAGGTGGATGCCTGGGAATCCAAGGTTCGTGAGGGGACCCATGGATGGGTGAGTGGCGTTGTAGGGGAAGCCGGGGCCGGGCAACACGGGTTGCATGGAGTGCATGTAGGGCATGGGTGGTTGATAGACGGCTGCTGGAGGTTGGATGAAGCCTGGCATGCCGGGGTATTGCGGCATGGAGAAGCCGCTGGCGGTGTAGGGTGGTGGAGGGCCAGCGTCGAAGCCGTGCATGGTATTGTGGCCTCGGTAGGGCATGGTAGGCACGGGCTGCGCCATTGTGGTGTTTGCTGTTAGAGGACCTTGAAATGGAGTTGGAGAGTGTGGTGGAGGTGGTCCTGAGTCTTCACCGTGGATGGTATTCCAACCTAGGTCCCTTCTATACGAGCCGTGATGCTCTGGACGTAGTAGAGGCGCTCTCCGGACGTGGAGTAGACGGAGATGGAGCGGTATCGGATAAGTTGGACGGTGTCGATGGGTGCAAGGAGAGTTGCGTGGGTCAGGACAACTTTGCCGATAGCTGGGAGAAGAGGGCAATCCTCGAAAGTATGCTCCTCAAACGAAGCCAGTGTGTATAGCTTCTATGAGATGCGGTTGAGCAGAGAAGATAACAAAGGCTTGCCTGTGAATCGATACCAGTTTGTACTCAAAAAATACCAGGAGTAGGAAGTTTGAGTGTAACTGTAAGTGTGGATAGAAGTGTAGATGTTAAAGGAAGGACGTTTGATGTTAGATGAGTGGGGGTATAAAGTACTGCTTGGAGAGGAGAGTGTATGAATCATTCCCTAGAAGCAAGGAATAGGACTCGCAGCCATGAATCACAGCATCGTAGAGTATTTATGGAATAGGACAGTCATGACTATCCGCCCAGCTCCGGCATTCACTGGTCTCCGGGACGGAATGCTCAAATTCTTGAACCAGACATTGGGAAAAGAGCCTGGGATGATTCACGGATTTCTTGTGTACTAACTCAGAAACTGGCTGGAATGATGCAACCACTTGAAGTGCTTGATCATGCCTCGCTACTGCTTTGTTTACTGGCACTAGCCGAGATTTGGAAGCGACGTAGAAATGCGAGGCGGAAAATTAAATAATGTAATGACGATGAGCTCGTTGCCACGATATGGCAGTTCATGAATACATTGATGTTACATGCGCTTCCATAAATGCAGGTATCCATCCATAAAACAAGCAAGAATCGAAAATTTGCTTCATTTCACCACAGCCAAGCCTTGATAGATCATGTTCTTGACAGCGTAGAATGTGCTGCCGTGACCGATCCCAGGGCCCATCGAGGTCGCCAGCCCGATGCTTTCGACTTCGATCCTCCCAGTACCCGTCTTTCGAACGATGACTGAGCTGTCGATAAGCAATGTGCCCTCTCCCTTGAACTCGGCAGTGTGACTTGAAGCCAGCATGATCTTCCGCAGATCTGCAAGGCGAAGGTCGCCAACTTGCAGTGGCTGGGCGACGGATCTCGTTGCCGATGCCATATTTGAAGGTAAGATGTCTAGGGTAGGGACCTCGATGTGTGTTGCTGTGCTTCGTACCAGTTCACGACTTTGTGTCTCGTCTCCTTCTTCCTTGAGCAGCTTCTGCTTCTTGTTACTCTCTTCTGCATCTGGCTCCGGGTCCATGACAGAACTCTCCAAACGAGCAGTAACTGTCGCGATTCGAAGATCCTTGACTTTCTGCCAAGTCAATTGCTTGACAAGAGCACTTGTCAGTCTCACTGCCCAAGCGTTTGTGTCGACGCTAGCGTTGACCGTAACGCCAACTTCGGGCGTATAGACATCAATGGCAGATTCTGAGGAGCCGAGCTGTGCCACGAGCAGTTTGCGACAATCGACAGCTAGAGCAAGAGTTTCATCCTTCATTCCGCCGACCAGGATGAGCTTTCTAGGCTGAATAAGAGGTATCAGCATCTGCAAACTTCGCTTATCGTGTAAGCCAGCGAAGTCCACAAAGCCTATTCTGACGTTGAGTGTGAGAAACTCGGTTGAGAAAATTGCTTTGGAAGGCGAAGATTCCGCGACTGCATCTTCAACAGCTTCACCACCTTCGTCTTCTGATGCTTCGTCCTCGGGACCAGGCGACATATCGGCGAGATCGATAGAATCACGCTGATTACGATTGGTCTGCTGCCTCTTGTGGTCTCCATTCATCATCTGGCGATCATGCTGAGGCTCTTCCCACTTCCGCTTCTTGCCGAAAGTATCTCGAGTGTCGTGTTTGTTGGGCTGGCGCATGTCCTGGCCGTCCACTTCATCTCGCTCCTCTGCTCTGAGGAAGTCTTCTGGACGGATCAGCTCTCCAAAGTCGTCATTTCGTTTCCTTCGAATAGACAGGGGGAACATCTTCTCTCGACCTTTCTTTCCTCGCACATCATAATCGAAGACGGCTTTGCGGCGAATCAGAACATTGACACCGAGATCTTCATCGCTCAAGCCGATCTTTTTCCGATTTGCTTGTCCCATCGTTGCTGATATGTTCAAAGACTTTCCCTGCTGTTCTGTCTCGGAATCATCAGAATCTGACGAAGAGTCCGAGGAAGCATCGTCGACGACATCTGCTGAGGTTTCAAGCGATGTAGCTCCACCAGATTGGAGTGTAGTTTGCAGCTGACGCTGTGTAGCGAGCCATTGTTGATAGACACTTAACTCGTTTCCTTCTAAGGCGACTCGTTTCGCATCTTGAAGCTCAACATGTTTTCCTCCACTGTTGACTCTCTCTATCGTTACGCCAGACTTAGTAGTCTCGGAGACCACCCCATTTTGTCTCTCTTCCCACCATGACCACAATGTTCTTGCCAAGCCAGTTCTCGCATCACCTTCGGGCTTGCCTAGCCTCTCTGTCAGAATGACGAGATTGCGACTGTCATCAGCAATGGATCTCAAGACATCTCGAGAGAAGCCCCATTCTAGAGATGTATCGCTTGCAAGGATGACTTTTCCCACGGATCTCCCTAGGCTGTCTACTTGGCCTAGTATTCGGTCAATCTGGCCTCTACGTTCGAGCAATCGCAAGTGCTTGAAATCAAAAGGACCTGCGGAGCCACCTTTCGAGTTTCCAGAACTTTGCGGTCCTGTCTCTTTTTGCTGTAAACCAGCATTTGCCTCGAATTCTCGAATGATAGCATCGTCCATCCATTCCAGCATACTCCTCGTATATCGCATTGTCGCTCCAATATTCTTGCTTGCAAGGTACAGTCTTGCGCTCCGTAGCGGACTATCGTCATCTTTGGCTTCTGTTCGCCATGCGTGTTCTAGCAGGTACGCAAGCTCCAGCACACGAGCGCTCGAGTCTGTAGGTATAAGAACAATTCCACCCTGGCTGACTGACGACTTGATCATTTCGAGGAGCAGCTCATCTCGTTTGGCTCGGCCACCGGGTAACGCATTCCGCTCCCCACCACGACTGCTACATATCAGCGCGGTTGGTTTGCGCAGTTGCTCGATGACTTCTGCTCCTCCGGCTCCAGCTCCTCCAAGCCACGCTGCACCAGCAAGAACGTTCTCTCGTGCTTGATTCCAGTCCACTGCGTGCACGATAGATTCCAGTCCATGTTGAATATGCCAAATTGTCCCACCCAAGGTATGTCCAGCATTATATGCTGTGATAGTAAGACCATTAAGGGGAGGTGACGAGGGCGATGGTATTGGTTGATGTGGTTGCGAGTACTTCAGAGGGTGAATGAGGGCGAAATACGAAGCTATTTCTTCACTAGTTGGTGGTTGGAGAAGAATGTTTGCATCTTTGTTGGTAGATAACGTCTGCGAATAGGAGTATGAAGCCTCGGAGAGGGCTGAAGAGGGTATTATTGTTGCCGAAAGAGGGGTCGAAGCGTAGAGGTCTTGAAGCAGAGTTCGGCCAAGGGAGATAACTGGCAACGTCGCATAAACTGGGATTCGAGAGAATAAAGGGAAGTGCTTGCAGCAGTGGGCAAAAGCTGCAAGATGGGCGACTGTCGCATGAGTTAGGAGGATAATAGAGAGAGTCGGTACTTGTCTGGGGAGATGTTAGCTTGTGTATAGAGCCAGGTCAAGCATGGAAGGGGTGGGAGAGCACGGGAGTTCGCATTGCAGGTCAAGGGAGAAGCATAGTTGATTGCAAATGTGACTTCATTGTTGACTGCTATACATTGTTCCAGGGCCAAAGAGGCACCTCCCTCGATCCTCAGAAAGAAAGCGCAACCTACTTCTCAAGCTCTTTAAGCTTTTCCACATCGAAAGTCTCGTCCCAACCGACGTCTATCAAGACTTTGACGCCTCCATCGAGCTCCAGTAATGATTGTGAGGCCGATGATTCCGACTGCGCTCCCAGCAGGGAAGTAAACGTGAACATGGTGTTCAGTAGAAGCTCCTATCAAGGCATCTGGCTGTTGGAGGAAGATTGTCGCATACTACAGGAATTTGAGGCGTCGTCTTAGTCTGCGAAATAACTAGGAAAAGGTGTCGTGAATAGAAGGCTTGGTGGTGAAGTTGTTGATGTTGTTGAAGGTGCACATAGGGATGTTTGAGGAATCGCGACAGAGACAAAGCCATTGAGCTGCATGAAATCTTAGCGCGAACCACACGTGCAGAAAGTCCAGACGCGGCAAATACTTCGCCCGCTCCGTGTATCTCGAAAGGTGGCCCGTCAACAAGATAATATCGAACAATTCCAGGTTGCGCACGAGTTGGCATGACACGAATTTTGTCAAACCTTGGGAATATGACGAAAAGGATATCTTGATGATCTTCCTCCAATCTGTAACTGCGCCAAAATACCTCTGAAGGCTCCTGACTCCGAGCTCGAACCCTTAATCCTGGAACTACTCCTTGTTGACAGTGTTCAGGATGTCTGCCGAATACCTCTACCACAGTCAGGGAGGACCTAATGACGATCCAAACAACCCAAACAGAGCTGGACAACCTGCGAATCAATTCCAGCCTCCTGTCGCTCCCTCGCCATACCAACAACCAGGTCTGAGTTACAACAATGCGACGCCAAATCAACCGTATGGAGCTTACAATAACCCGCAGATGGGACAACCATCACCATATGGAGCTCAGCAAGGCCAAGGTTATTTTCCAGATACTGGCGTACAAACACAAGATGGAGGATTAGCAGCGCAAATGGGTGGTCTAGGACTCGGGGAAGTCAGTACACATGGCAGGAAGAAGAAGAAGGATAGGCATGCCCATCATATCGTGGAGCCCTCAGGAGCATCTGCGGCTTTCAATGGCACCCCCCAAGGAGAATTTCCTCCTACAGCATATTTGAACTCAGATCCTTCTACGATGCCAGTCCCACAGGCAGGACCATACTCGAATACACCAGTTACACCACAAATGTCACAATTCCCTGCTCCAGCCAATGGTCCATTTAACCCTGCGACTCTCGCAACTCCAGCTGAATTTGCTTCTCGGAATGGCGCAACCGATCCTGGATTCTCTGCGAATATGCAAGCTTCGGCGCAAGGTCGAGTTGACCCAGACCAAATTCCAAGTGTCCCACGATCCAGAGACGCCATTGCGCAGTACTACCTGAACAATGTGTACCCAACCTTCGAACATCATATCCCTCCTCCTGCCTCGGTATCATTTGTTGCTTTCGATCAAGGAAATGCTTCACCCAAGTTCACACGCCTTACAATGAACAGTATTCCGTCGGCATCGGACGCTCTTCAGTCGACTGGGCTACCCCTCGGTCTTCTCTTGCAACCACTCGCTCCTCTACAACCGGGCGAGCTTGAAATACCTGTTTTGGACTTTGGGGAGATTGGGCCACCAAGATGTCATAGATGCAGAGCATACATCAACCCGTTCATGGTATTCCGATCGGGAGGAAACAAGTTTGTTTGTAATATGTGCAATTACGCGAATGATGTGCCGCCAGAATATTTCTCAGCAACTACACCTCAAGGGGCTCGCTTAGACAGAGAACAACGTCCAGAGTTGATGAGAGGCACTGTTGAATTCTTGGTACCCAAAGAATATTGGTCGAAGGAGCCTGTTGGCCTCAGGTGGCTTTTCCTGATCGATGTGGGTCAAGAATCTTTCAACAAGGGTTTCCTGGAGGCATTCTGTGAGGGTATCATGGCTGCTCTATATGGGAATGATCGGAGTGAAGGAGGTGAACAGAGACGAATTCCAGAAGGTGCGAAAGTTGGTTTCGTCACATTTGATAAGGACATCCACTTTTACAACATGAATGTAGGTTCTCCATCCGCGAATTTAGGGGCTTTGACTGACTTGTGAAGCCCGCTCTGGACCAAGCTCAGATGTTGATCATGCCTGACATCGAAGACCCGTTTGTACCTCTTGAGGAAGGTTTGTTTGTAGATCCCTACGAAGCGAAGTAAGTGCCTGGATACGCAATAATTCGGACAGCTACTTACATTAACAGGACGAACATCACCTCGCTGTTGAGTAACTTACCAGCGTTGTTTTCTCAGATCAAGAACCCCGAGCCTGCTCTTCTCCCAACGTTGAATGCTGCCTTGGCAGCGCTCGAAAAGACCGGCGGAAAGATTGTTTGCTCTCTTGCTGCCCTGCCAACATGGGGTCCGGGTCGGCTGTTCCTTCGTGACGATGGTAAACAGCATGGTGGTGACGCAGAAAAGAAGCTTCTCAACACTGAACATCCAGGTTGGCGGAAAACTGCCGAGAAGATGGTAGCCGCCGGAGTGGGTGCGGACTTCTTTATGGCTGCCCCAGGCGGTGGCTACCTTGACATTGCAACTATTGGTAAGCTTATCTGGCTGTGTTTCAAGTTTCTGCTAATCGTTGTTCAGGTCATGTCTCCGCGTCGACTGGAGGCGAGACATTCTACTATCCTAATTTTGTCTCTCCCCGTGACACCGAAAAGCTTTCACAAGAGATCATACATACCGTAACACGAGAGACTGGTTATCAAGCGCTGATGAAGGTCCGATGCTCTAATGGTCTACAAGTCTCTTCCTATCACGGCAACTTTATCCAGCATACTTTCGGAGGCGATGTTGAATTTGGGGTAGTTGACTCTGACAAGGCAATGGGGGTAATGTTCAGCTATGACGGAAAATTGGATTCGAAGCTCGATGCACACTTCCAGAGTGCACTCTTATACACGACGGCCAGTGGTGAGCGCAGGGTTAGGTGCTCCAATGTCATTGCCAGTGTCAGTGATAACGCGAAGGATTGTATGAAGTTTGTGGACCAAGACGCAGTCTACACGCTGATGGCAAAGGAAGCTGCCACCAAGATGACGACAAATTCGCTCAAGGATATCCGAGGTGCTTTGACTGAGAAGAACGTCGACATTCTTGCTGGATACCGGAAGAACTTCTCTGGCTCGCATCCACCAGGCCAACTTGTCCTGCCAGAGAACCTGAAGGAGTTCAGCATGTATGTGCTTGGTCTCATCAAGTCCAGAGCATTCAAGGGTGGACAAGAGCCTACCGATCGACGAGTCCATGATATGCGGATGATCAAGTCAATGGGTGCTCTTGAGCTCTCACTTTACCTCTACCCGCGAATGATTCCCATCCACAATCTCGCGCCTGAGGACGGCTTCCCTAATCCCGAAGGCCACCTTCATATGCCACCCTCAATACGATGCTCGTTCTCTCGCGTGGAAGAGGGTGGAGTCTATCTCGTGGATAATGGACAAAACTGCTACCTATGGATGCACGCGCAGACATCACCCAATCTCCTCGTTGACCTCTTCGGTGAAGGCAAGGACAGCCTCAAGGCACTTGACCCCTATAGCTCCTCCCTCCCAGTGCTAGAAACGCATCTCAGCGCACAAGTACGGAATATCCTCGAGTATCTCAAGACAATGCGCGGATCGAAGGCTTTGACGATTCAACTTGCGAGACAAGGACTCGATGGTGCAGAATACGAGTTTGCGAGGTTACTGGTCGAGGATCGGAACAACGAGGCGCAGAGTTACGTGGATTGGTTGGTGCATATTCATCGGCATGTGCAGTTGGAGGTGAGTCCACTGGATCGCTAGGATTTACATAGTGACTAACGATTCCTAGTTGACTGGGCAGAGGAAGAAAGACGATAGTGGCGACAACTCGATAGCATCCAACTTTGCTGGATTACGACCTCCTTATTGGTGAAAAGGGCAAGGTTCGTAGACGTGGGGTCGTTATGATGTGGAGTGGGGGTGTCTTGAGTACATTTAGCGAGCATAGAAAAGTACATCTTTGAGAGGCAATATTTTTCGAGAACCTGGAGAATTATGAATGCCTACCCCAGACTCGAGGCTCCGACTCACAAAGCTCCATGTGACAACACATGCAGAGAGGCCAGCCCAGAAGTAATCTGCAAAGCCTCAGTCAAGATACCAGTCTGGTATAAACCCCCCCCTAGCTCGCAGAGCCCCCTTCCCTTCTACTTCTCTCATCAACATTACATCACCAAAGTCAAAGCATCCACCAAGAGAAGTTTCTCTTTTTTAGCATCGCGAGTCCGAAATCTATTGGAACGAGAGCGCACACACCCCTAAAATGGACTCCAACACTCCCCATCCAACAACCACCACGACCACCTCCATCTCCTCTTCTCCTCCTCAACCCCAGACACAGCCACAACCCTTCCACTGCCCCTGCACCTGCTGCACCTGCTGCACCTGCCTCAACAACAGCCACCGTGACCTCTGCCCCTTCACACACATTCACTGGATCGCCTTTTGCTGGTGCAGCAGCACTGTACACTCGGACAATGGGGATGGCTGTACGTGTGAAGGCCCTGATGGTAAGAGGAAGAAGGGGCTTCTGGTGAGGGCGGCGAGGTTTGTGGTTAGGGAATGTTGTAGGGAGAAGCTTGGGGAGGTGTGGGTGTACGGAGTTGGGGTGTGTGAGATAGGAAGTAAGGATTTAGGGGTGCTGAGGTGAGGTGCGGGGATAGAAGAGTTTGGCTTGTGCTGGTGGCATTGAACGGATATTGAGGATTGAGGTGAGGCTTTGGCTGATGGACAGTGCAAGGTTTATCTGTATTCCTAGTACGTGCTAGGAATATGAAGCGATGCTATTAGCACACACCTTCTTCATGATGTTTCAAAGGGTGTTCGGTTGATTCCCGAGCTATTTATGGCTAGAAGTTTCTGTAAAGTGATTTTGATGTCTGCGAATAATGGTCACCTTCTCTTGGTCAGGAGAAAAGTGAGATCTTGCCCGCCCATGTCTCGACTATAGGGAGCGAGTGTAATACAGGGAGGATTAAGTCCTTATTACATCAGTAAATAAAAAGGAGTCTCAGCCTGAAAGTGTTCTCATGAAGGTACTCGTCGTGCAACTCATGATAAAACCTTTTACAAAATGTTCTGTTTGTTGAGATCTCACACCCAGACGAGTACTATGTACCTACGTTCACGCATTCTATGTGAATATCTTACAATATGAATTGACTTTCATCAGGAACACATATGATAAGGTAGACTGAGACGAAATGTGTTGCCGGTGCATGCGAATGACTTGAACCTGCTCTCGTGATCGAAAAGAATTGCAGCTTGCTCACCTCACTTGCTTTTATCCCCACAAACATTTTAAACATTTTAAAATCTTGCTCATGATCTGAGGGGTCAGACCGCCAATTGAACAGAGTCAGGGTATGAATGGAGACTGCTGTTGGGGATGTGCGGCAACTTCGAACGCCCATGTTGTTGGACTGTTGACATCTCGGTCGACTCGCTTCGTAAGGGAGACTGATTAGATGGAATTCGGCAGCGACAATAACGAAAAGCGACGTGATGCGAAAGCTGCTCGGATTATTCGTCTAGAAATAAATAATTAAAGTTTAGGCAGGATGTAAATCGATAGGCTGTCTCCACCCTTGAGAGCATCGTCATCTCACCGGCCGCGTTTTAATATGAGAGTGTGCAGAAGGACGAGACGAACTGAGGAGGCAGATTATCAAGATCCCAATATTAGAGACTCAGGTGGCAAGATCTGTAGCTTCAAAATTGTTCCTAATGCTGCACTGTAACCCGCGCATTGGTGCAAAGCATCAGAGCGAGACAGGAAGATCCACAGATTGAGACGTTAGTCAGATCCTGGTCGCTCCTCTATTTGAAGTGTCTACTGTTATTAGTAGACATCGTGCTGTGATTTATCTGGGCACATTCGAGACTGACTCTGGCTACCACCTAAATTGCCTGGTAGGTATTTGCATTCTTCATCTAGGCGACGAAATTTTTTAATAAGGTGATTGTGACTAAGTTCTCGGCTCAGCCTCCAGCAATTGAGCACGACGAGTCACGTCTCTGGCGCCAAGTAAACTCTCTCATCCAGGTTGTCGGCCTCGCTTCTTCGCGACTTGCTTAACTCCTGGCCACGATAGTCTGTCTTTGCTTGTCTGTTCGGTCGTCGGGTAATAGTCTCACCGCACCAGGAATGATTCAATTAATCCCGAGAGCAATTGTGACAATGCCAAGCATACTGATAGTAGACTCAACGCCAGTCGACCCAGTCGAGTGCAAGACAAGCTTGGGCAGGAGCGGAGCGGATGTTATAAGTAGTGACTAGGAGTAAAATAGAGGCCAGGACGGAGACAACGTTTGTTCCACTGTATATAATTGAGTCGTCACTGTACCAGGCCTACGGAAATGTGTATGAGAGCTAGGACTAACCTGACTTTCAATGCATCATTACATTGATCTTCGGACGGAGTTAAATGGTTTTTCGGGCCGGCCACTCTTTATATGCGTGTTGCAATGTCGACCGCATTAGTATATAAGTCCAGTATCCTCACAGTAAGGCATTGTCTTAGATTCCATTCCACCCAGCTGCCAAACACACGTATTCTCCATACTAGCCGTACTCCTCAACATCTGCAACATCATGATGAATCCAATCAGCAAGACAATCTATTTAAATGCAGAAGGCCAACTCATCGTCAAAGAGATCAACGAGACCTACAAGCCAGATGCTTCGCAAGCTCTCGTCAAGGTGGCCTACTCCGGTATCAACGTCTGCGACTTGAAGTTCTTCTACTTCGGCATGCACTCTTATGTCACCGGTTTTGAGTTTTCAGGCACCGTTATTGAGGCTGACTTAACGTCACCTTTCAATCCAGGTGACGAAGTCTTCGGGATGACCAGAGCAGCACACGCGAGGCCTTCCTCTATCGGAGCTCACCAGGACTTCGCCATCGCGGACGCTAGAACTTTCTTCAGAGTCCCATCGGGATTGCATCTGAAAGATGCTGCTGTTACGATACTTGCACTACACACAGCTGTCGATGGTATATTCAACTGTCTCGGGTTCGGATTCCCGCCCGCAGCTGTTAGCGGCGACGATGCAACAGGCAAAGCGATTCTCATCTGGGGCGGAGCGAGCAGTGTCGGCATCGCCGCTATCCATATCGCCAGAGCAGCTGGGTTCTCTCCCATTTTCACCACCGCCTCCACCAAGAACCATGCGACGCTCCTAGGTCTCGGTGCCTCCCAGTGCTTCGACTACAGAAGTGCTTCAGTGGTCGATGAAATCCACGCAGCAACTAAGAAGCTGGGAACTACACTCTTCACAGTCTTCGATACCGTCAGCATTGGGGCTTACCCACCACCCGAAGACGTCAAAACCAGCTCACCCTGGCTTTCCCGACAGTCATGTTCTATGGGCACAACAGCCCTTAGACTGGCGAGTACGACGCCGGTGGCTTTCGATTCAGCCTTTGTGATGAGCCAAAGCTATCGACCGGATGGCAATATGTCATCGATGGGATTCCCCCAGGATCCGGAGTTCCCTACCAGGGCGAGAAAGGCGATGGAGTGGTTTGTGGAGAGTACGGATAGATGTGTTAAGTTTCCGAACGTCAAGGTTGTGCAGGGTGCTGAGGCGGGTATTCAGGAGATTGGAAGGGTTTCTGGTGGGTTGGTAAGTATGGAGAAGGTTGTTATTGAGCATCCGATGTAAGCATTTACAAATTGCTTATGACTGAGGGGTTTGATCAAGACATACTTGAATCCTTACCTGTTCATTCAGAGAATTAGCTTACGAATCATATGGTTTTGAGCGCACTGAAGTTCCTTTGACCTGACAATACCTTATGCGCGCCCCTCTCGCCTCAAAAGTTCGGCCACCAGGGGAAGTTCCAATCAAGTAAGCTCAGGAGAGGAGATTGAACGCTTATGAAATGAAGAACTCAACGCTTTACCGCATCATCTAGAAAGCCAAAACAGGTCCGGGTTCGACGACTTTCTCGTCTCGGTGCCGACCAGATTTCGCGGAATTTGAGGTGAGGCACTACGCCACACCTGACCCATGACTGCGAGGATATCGACATGGCATGACTCTTGCGCTATAGGGCATCTTCGAGTACAGCAACATATCGACCACCAGATACTCAGTGAGTCGATACCCTTAGATTCAGAGATGGAGGCGAGTTCACTCCCCTTGAAATAGAGGTAGCAGAAAGGTAACTCTAAGCGACGAAATTGAAGATCAACAACAACATCCTAAGCGACAGCACTGCGTACTCTTCCAATCCCCAGCAAACCTTGGAAAGATGACAATATCTGGTATTTAGGAATTAAATTTTTGTGAACCATAAATTAGAAACATTTTCTGTGCATCACATTTACTGTGAAGCAGGTAAATGTCAAATAGACTATATCCGGTCTCAAATCGAGATCATCGCAACAACTCAGTGACCTGATTTTGAATCACGAAAGTCGAAATATTAGATACAGTAATACAGTGTCCAGGGTCTCCGGCGGAAAGAGATCCAAAAGCTACCTAGAACACAGAATATCTTTCATACTGATCGGTCTTCGAAACACAGAGATCGTGGACGTCATCACATTACAGGTTTTAGCACCAAGATGGTCGTTCTCACTCGACTCGTCTGAATAGACATTTTGAAACCCAGGATTTCCTATTCAGAAACGACGCTGCTATCGCAAAACTCTTTTTACATTGTCAAGTGGCTGGGAAGGCCACATGGCACGACTGCCGAACCAAAACAACACTGTCTTGAATCCAGATACTGGGGCCGGGGGGGGAGGGGGGGGGGCGGGTTGTTTCACTCGGGGATATGACCTCACAAGAACAACTTGGATCTCAAACAAGAGAAGATGAGAATACGCTGCCCCTCACAAGAAGCAGCGATTGAACAGCCCGGCCGTTGTCAATAAGAGGACACCGGTAGAGTATCAGTACTCAAAGTATTGCGCACGTAGTGAATAAAGTCGTGGACACAATTTCAAAATAGTCACTCGCTCGTCATTTTTAGGTATACCATCTATCTAATTTCTATTCGCTACCGGTAGTCGAAGCCACGTGAAGGACGCCAGATCTGTTGCATTTGAGGAAGTTAACGGTGCCACAGTCTTGCATCAAGTTATGTCTGGCTGATAAGTCCTTCTTCCCAAATTAGGAAGCACTTTCAACAGGAAGTGTCAACCGGAAGTCTGAACCCGTCCGGCTCTTCAATGATAGCTGGCAATCTCATCATGATTCATGAAGCAACTCACTTCCCAGGAGATTACGGCAGACAGATCGTATCAGCGCGAGGGAGAAAGCATCAGAAGTCCAAGCCTTCGACTTTCATCCTTGAATAAGTTCCCTACCAAATAACAGCGATGGCTGTCGGGAGGCAAACGGGAAAGTACAGACGAAACTTCTCAGTACAGTCAGCTCCTTTGCCATGGACCGATCGTTCTCACACCAGTGCCACTATCGCAGATCGATGCAGCAACGACCATCACTTCCATATCTAGCCCGGAATTAAGACAGCTTTCCACCGACCCAAAAGAAAACTTGTCTTGGATTCATTGATGGGTTCATGTGTCTTTTAAGGTTATTCGCGCCAAGCAGTCTATTGCCAATCATGGCAGGTTGGCGATAGCTTGGCGGTGATATTGGATATGCACCCTAATCTTTGCTTTTCGAGTGGCTTTTGCAATAAAGAACATGGCTGGCTGGGCAGACGGGTAAGGAACAGCCTGAAAGTAGAACGTGTCCAGTCTTCGAGTTACGAAAATGCCCACGGCCAATACCTCTCGTACGGGCTCGATTAACATTCCAACACTCGAAAATTTGCCCTTCTTGGAAAGCCTCTCGTGATGATTGCATGTCCCGAAACCCGTAACCCTTCATTCTCACCCCGAAACTTCCGAGAGCCTTTTGTTCGTCTCTCGAACACTCAAATCAGACAATACAGTAGTGCCAAGCCCACGCAGCCAGATGACGCGGCCTGTCAGGGAGCGACAAACCGGGCTCGGTGCAGTGGATTGGTTTGGATTCCCCATTATTAAAGTTAGGGGCAAACAATGCGAGAATTAAGCTTGTTACGACGTTAATGACGCGCGATGGAACCGAGAGCCCATGCCGTCCCACCGAACGCTGATTAGTATTAGACTCCAATCCTTGGCTTTTTGGCTGGACTGGGATCCTGATATGAGCTGGGATGTTTCTTGCGTATTTTATTTTGATTAATTAATTGATTGATTTTGGGTTTTAGGGTTTGCTTGGGTGCGTGGCTATGCGTCTGTGCTGCCGCGTGTTGGGTGGATGCTGGACGGAGACTACTTTATTTTTCCTCCAAGGGTGGGACGAGGATATCAGAAAAGGGTTTTGGCGTTGGAGCAACCAAAGTTTTACGAGGAATCTTGCGATCATTGGGGTCTTTGGATCAGGAAATTAAAAATAAACGTTCGTGGTTCGTTTGATGTTTTGGATCTCGATGAGCTTGTTTGGAGATCAGATCTTGAAGCAAGCAACAGTCACATCAAGCTCTCGATCGAGAAACGATTCGCGGTGGGTGGATTGGCTGACCTTCTTCCGACGTAACCCCGTCTGTGGAGAAATATATCTGCAACGTCGGAGCCGAAACAAGAGTGAACGTCCGAAGATTCCGAGTTTAAAGCTTTGAGCTTGAGGTTAAAACGGTCCCCACAGCATCGCATCCTCTCTCCACAGAGGGGCCACATGGATCTTGGACCTGGGACTTTTGCAAATCGAAGGCATCTTGGAAGGTATGGAAGGGAGGGCAAGTTCCATCCTACTAGGATCGTGATATCGACTTTACTTCGGCATATACTTTTGCAGTATCTGTTCTTTCTCTTTGGAAAGAACTGCCATGCAGGTTTCTGCTGCAGCAAGGAAAAGTCTGTCTCTTGTTGCTCCATCTCTGGCACTTTCCAAGTTCTTCTTGGATCACGACATCTGTCCCTCTTCCTGACCTAATTCTCACTCAGCTGCAAAGCCCGCTTCGTGACCCAACTGATTGGATTAACATTTCAAGGCTTGCTTGGCATGAAGCCTTGTGCCGCTCCTTTCGTCTCTTTTCCCTCAGCTCACGAGACGCCACAAACGGACATCAGCTCGTGTCCAGTCTCGCTTCCTTTCCCTCGGATAACGAGCGGGATTAGGGTTCTGAGGCACAGGTAGGTTAAGTGAGGGGGAGGCACAGGATGCAGCGCAGTACTGAGGCGTAAATCTTTAAGTGGGAGGTGGAAATTCTGGCCGAATTGCTTCCTGAATTCGGGGCCGTCGGCTTCCTTGCCCGTCGACCGAGTTTCTCCTTGGTGCTCGAAAGAAAAGGACTATCTCTGTTGGAGGGGAGGGAGATTACAACTTTGCAATTCTCCAATGGCTCATTGACTGTTTGAATATGCGAATCAACGAATGATGGAAACCCTATTCAGGGTTTCAATCTGACATGAGGTCAGATTTTGACGTTGCCAGGCTACGATTTTACTTCTCCATACGTACCGTATTCCTCTTCCGTGCCGCATCTGACTCTGCTCTCGCACTCGCTCGCTATCAAGGACCATTAATGATATGATATGATACCACAATCTAGCCAATGCAAAGCAGCAAAGTAGACTTAATTCTTGCCATGTCTTGTCAACACAAATACGGAAACGAACCCGACAAAAGAGCCAGCCACCGCCAAGCCCCCATTCTCGGATTCTTCATCGTCCAAAGAGAAGATAGTGGCGCTGACCAGCCAAGCTTTCTGTGAACCGCCCCCGCCAGTCAATCGGCGGGATTTTTTGAGTTGACAGTAGCGCAAGGCCGGTGGTCTTGGTTTCTAGCTTAGGCTGGCGCTGATGGAAGTGCGCCGAGGTACTGGAGCTGTCAGGTGCGAAGGTATGGGTTTTTATTTTTCCATGAGGCTTTTATCTCGTGTCCAGGTGAGCGGAGGAAAGCCGAGTTGTGGACGGCATCACGGAGTTGCGAAAGCGTGAAGAGATTGGAAGGGGATGCGAGGATGGTTTTTGCCGTTTCTTGTATGTGTGTGTGTGTGTGACTGCCCGCTGCAGAAGAATAATGCCAGTTTTATAGACGGGAGGATAAGGTTTTTTGATGCGACACATACTCCGATGTGCTGATCCGATCAAGGTTGATCTGATGCGTAGATCCGTGTCTGTCATGTCATCTCATGAACAGAGGAAGACGGCACGGAAGCGACGGGACTCCGCCTTCTCTGCTATTATGCTCCCAACTCCAAGTCTCCAAGCCTCGATACCCAGCCCAGTCGAGTTTGAAAGAGAGAAATAGTAAAAAAAATCAAAAGCGAATATACCAACTCTCAACCGACCCGAAGAATCCCTCAGCCCAGCCATCCAAGCCCCGCGGTTCTAGGCATGACAAGTAATATTGATAGAGGCTGCACTTGACGAGCTGCACATGAGTCAAAATGAATTAAGCATGTTTCTGGACTTATCCACACATTCTCCATAAACACGACCTTCCAAGATAAGCCAAAGGCTTTTCCATGTCTTGCTATCACCTCATTTGGTTGGAAAGAGGAGAATCGATGATAGGAGCCAAGCATCCGCCAAGCCCGCGAGCAATTAACTCTATTCGTCGTCTCGTCTCCCCCATGCAGCCATCTCTCCCACCTTTGCCTTCATGTGGCGCGGCGCGGCCTTGGTCTTTTCCTTGTTTGCATGGCCAGGCTGGCAGGCATGATGGCTGAGACTCTGAGAGACGATTCCATTCCATGAAAAAGTCAAAAAGACGCAGGGAGACGCACCAGAAAAGACTGACCAAGGAAGCGAATCTACAACTTTTGGATCTCTTCCTCGTGCAGCAGCAACTGTACTCGATTAGGTAGGTCGTGTTGGTTGGTTTCCGAAGAAGACAGATAGAGAATATCCACCTGCTCAGACGGTATGATAGGCGTCTCTCCCAAGCCGAGCCAAGCAAACGCCACGCTCTCGGCGTCCATGGTTCAAAAGTAAGGTTTTATGGTTAATTTGCGTAGCATGAGACCTGACCAAGGCTGGACCAAGGCCGAGTGAGCCAGAGCCGGCAAAAGCAGAAAAATAATCAGAATAATCGAAGTAGTTAATTAAATGTTCGATCCCAGTTTGGCAGTGATTATTTAAGATTGATTTCGCACGGGACAAGACATACCCGTTCGTCCTCTCTTTTGGAATTGAAATTTGCTCGGTCTGAATACCCGGCAGATCAGTCAATGATGTGGGAATTAGAGTTGACGAGGGCGACAGTCAAGCTTTCTTTACGAAGGAGGGAGAGATCATTCGTATTCGGACCTTCGAGTTCAGCGCCAGCCAGCGCATCGCATCCATCATCTAAAAAGATGCTTTTGACATGGTGAGGCTGGGTGGCCGGTACTGCTGAGGGTAAGGGTGTACAGTAATGGTGTGGTAACCTAGAACTTTAACCTTAAGTTTACGACCTCCAGGATGTCGCATTATTTCGCCAGAAACTTTGTTACTACAGCATACGGACTTTTTGCCTGTGAACCTGTCCGTGATGAGTGAACTTTCTGCAGAATGATGCAATTTGCGGGCTTCTCGGATAGATGCCACAGGGAATCATTACTTGATGATACTGAATTTAATTACTTGGCAATCTCACTGGTTAGATTTTCCTCGAAGGGTTCATACGGTAGATGACAGCTTGACATAAGATACACGAACCTCGCCGTCTGAATGAGCGAGGTTGCGAAAGGACACTCTGTCCGCATTTTTAATTGGCACTGCTCCGTCCCGCCTTTACGAACAAACGACTCAAAGAGTAGAAAATAAAGACGAGACAAATAACAGTCAGCCAGCCAGCCAGCCCAGATCAGCCCAGCCTAGCCTAGTAAAAGCAGCGAACCATATTCCTCTTTCGTGTAGTTTATTGCAAGTGTTCGTCAGAATACGGAGGTCCGCTCTTGGCTGGTCTGCCACCACTTACAGTAGTATTAGTAGTACAGCGTAGGCTCGGCGAATTGATTGCCCATCCTATCCTATCCTATCTAAAGTTCGGGAAGAAGCAGACGACGGCACATACCATGGTTGGCTTCCTGAGTCTGAGTTCATAGGATCATCTTTCCTCGTCCCGTTCGCGCACCACTACACACTCATACTCACTGCCGAATCGCATCGCTCTCGCATCATCGCAACATTCTTCCCCCCTTCTATCCAAACTCACATCATCATTAGCAGAGAGAACCGCAAGTTCCCGTGTGCGGAAACCTCGGAATGCTCTCATCTCGGCCATCGCTGATTGGCTCCCTCGGCAACTTACATCCATTCAGAATGTGGTGACACGGGAGACCCATGCAAGCGAAGCGAGCCACCGGCCCAAGTCCAGAAGAAAAGGAAAGGGCTGGCGGGATCGACACACACCTAAAAATCATGCTTAAAACCTTGAATTTTTGACACCGTGTCGCTAAGGTGCCAAGAGACGCCACTGAGCGCGATGGCTTGAGGCTTGACTGCTTTGGGAGGGATGGGTGGAGATGGGTGTGGGGCGTATTGCGTGGCCTCCGATGGGGCGGGAATCTGGTGTGGAGACTGGATTGGACTAGATTTTATTTTTGAAGGTGGTGAGGTGAGGTGAGGATTTTGTAATGTGATGAGAAGATGAAGAGGGAGATAGGGCATGGCTTTGATGAATGGGAATGCAGGTTCTGTGTAGTTGTGATGTTGGTGATTCTGGAGTTGGTTTTGCTTCGGGGTAAATCTGAAAGCGTGATTTCAATCTGGGTATTGATGCTTCCAGGCGGCGCTGCTCTGCAACGAACCCGATCTAGATGGAACGAAGGCTCAGGAATGTCCATCAATCAAGGGGGGGAATAACTAGGTTTCAAGTTGCAATCATCCAGTTCTCCCATGTCCGAATCGGGATGATTTGCGTTGGTCGAGATGAGTTGAGGGCTTTTGAGAAAATTGGATTGCGTGGATGTGAATGGAGGCTCTCGGCACCAAAAAGAAATCACCTGTGATAGCAATCCCCTTGATTACTTACGATTGACGAGTTTCTTACCAGTTTTCGGTGGTTCTTCTGTAAGCAGATACAAGGGGAGTACACGAGGGCGATCTACACTCACCCTTTTCTATGTCAAACTCACTACAGCAGCGACCGCGGCAACATGATACCAACGAACCTCCCTGCTCCGAAGTCCTCGGGGTCCGGTGACGTGAGGTCATGAAGTGAAAATAAGGTATGCGTGCATATAAATTAATCAAATCTGATTTGGAGCCTGTGGCACGAAGAGGCTTAATATCGATCGCGAGGATGGTACATTGATTTCGAGTTAAGCCTTTGGAAGAGGTTGGGCTTGGTGGATAAAAGCCGGTCGGGTTGGGTTGGCGATTGTCTCAAGAGAGATTAAGCGATTAATTGATCAACACCCCCCTGTGTATCTGCACGAACGTATGAGCTGCGGCCTTCTCGAATTTCTGATTCAGCTAGAAGATTTCAAGACATCTAAATGGAGTATAACAGATCTTGGAATTCTTCTTTCCTGAGGGGCTTAAATGTGCACATCAAAAGATCTCAACCTTTCCACCACCCGGTCACAGTTAGCAGTCCACGCAACACCAACTCAACTCCACACCCTCGTCCTCACCTCACATTTCGGGTTTGTACTTCTCCCTTTCCATACATCTCCTTTCCACAAAGGCCAGTCCCACATCCCGATCTCCTCTTACACGCACCCCACATCGGCAGGAGTTGCAGCACTGGCTCTACTGGTTGCGCATCTAGCTTTTCTGCTTTTGAACATCGTAAACTTAACTCTAACTCTAACATCGGGGTTGGCGAAAGTTAAATTCGGGACCGAAGTTCCGCCTCTGCCGAATACAGATCACAGATCTGAGGATTCGGTCCCTATGTACAAGTATGATTCGAAATCACAGCAGAGTTGTATATTCTATGAATTATTGGATGTTGGAAATGATTGAAGATCGCAAGTTCGGGATTTATTGTGAGGATACGTACTTACCGGTACACGAAGACTGTTTTGTGAATGGATCTGGATTTGGAGTGAGGGGGCAGGGTCGATCATTCACCTGGTTTGCAATCAATCCATCTCTAAACTAAGGCTTGAAACTGCTCGGCGGGCAGCGATCTCCACACTTGCTTCGGCCTCAAGTCTTTTTTCTACCGTTTTCTCCTTCTCTGTATTCACAACTTGTTCGGAGTCAGCGTGGACTCTTCAACCCAAGAACATGACACGCCACACGGTACAGCACCTCAATTCGGAAATGGGAGGACGACTGCTTGGGATGGATGCGTAATGTTGGTTTAAGCTTCAATTTGAGAGGTGGACGGGTGGGGAGGGGTGGTGGCTTGTTTGGGATTTGAGGATGTGGATTTGGAGGGAGGTGTGGAGAAGGCCTCGTCAGTCTTGTAGCGTGGTGGTGAGGAAGAACATGCGACGACGGGATAAAGGGAGAGATGGGATCGTAAGCCAACGATGTACTGTAGTGGAGATAGGAATGGAGTCTCTCTGGGATGGGCATGGAGCTGGCGAGGTTGCTGACAAGCTCTAGTGTAAGCAGATGTTGGGACATTACGGACTTTGAGTACGGCAGTTGGATTGCTTTTCTTCTGGGAAGATTTCCCAGGATCGCGATATGTAGAGGGAATTGTTCTGTTGCTATGCAGCATGGCTGGAAGAGCGCGAGAAGTTTGTTGCGGCCTTGAGTTAAGCAGGCATAAACATGATGGGGATATCCTGTCTGGCATGCTCTGCTCAGGGCGATGTTCCTCGAAGTCTTCAGAAGCTACTTTCTAAGGTTCTGATTTACTTTTGAAGGATCTCACAAGATTACGGGGTGATGGAGATGCCGTTCGTGAGTAATCTGTAGCTACTGCTAAGCCATCCAACCTTTTCGGTTGTTAAGTTTTCGGGCCATTGAAATTTCGAGCTCGGAGATGATTAGAATCACGAGAACAGACAAGTAAAATCAAGAAAATGAAAGCTTGTGTACAAGTCCTTGGTGTGACTTTTGCAGTCAAAGATAAATTGCTCCTGGAAGAGCTCGTATCTCGAACTCATTGATAATGCGAAGGTACTGGTAGGTGACGATGCGATAAAATAAGCTCCTGGACCGATCGTCTCAATTTCGCCTATCTTGACACTTCTCTCCTGACTTACGTGCTCGGCTGGGATGATTTAAGGGAAGTAAAGACGAAGAGGCTTACGAATGATTGCAGACTGGACCCGGTGGACGGGTTTTCATTACCATTCCGACATGGCTGAGCTTGTCTCCCAAAATGAAGCAGAAAATATGTATGCGTCCCGGTCGAGAACAATTGACCGGCGGACTGACGAGTCGACTCCGTTTCGTCTCATCTCCTCCGCTGTATTCGTGTCACCCCATCCTCGTGACGAAACGAGCTTAATTGGGAGAAGCATCACCATCGGGACTCTGGCATAGCGATGTGGTTCGGGATCGGAATTTGAACGCGAGTGCGAAAGCCTATCTTACCACGGCCGGAGGAGATGATACGCTGGCCTAGGGAGCAATGCCACAGCCAAGACTCCCTCATTTGCTTATCTTGAGTCTTGTCAGTGTTTTCCAAGACTCTTGGGCAACGTGCATGGAGTTTACCCAGAAGGAAATGATCAGAGAGGAGGACTCGGGAAGAGAAACGGTGCGGACAGCAAATTCAAGACCGATGACTGAGCAGCAAGATACTTTGCCCTTCTGTCAACAATTACTTTCCCTGAGCTGTTGGATATTTTAGACCAAGGCACACTGGATGCAGTGTGATGCCATGAACTTTAACATGTAACATGTATCTTTGTATTGTTAGTACGGCCTACATAGACGCAACCCTCTTGTCAGATTTGAATGCTCTGCCTCACTGGAATTGGCCTCGGAAGCGACCCAAGGAAACAAACGCGACAAGGCGTTCTTCATCAGTCACACACAACGAAATCTAAATCCAAATCAAAATCCAACTAAACCAAGGAATTCCCAACACCCTCAACTTGCAAACACTTGCAGCAGCTCGGTACCGTATTTAGGATTTACCGTCTCTGGCATGCAGAAAGTGATCCCTCTCCGTTCCAGGTTCCCATGCCGCGCCCTGGCTGATGCCGCCATGCTTTCTTACCAACACTTGACAACTTGCTCGCTCCCCACCAAGAATGTAGTACCCTTTCGAGACTAAGGTGTTTTGATCTAGAATTAGCGCCTTTAGCGGCCCCAAGGCTTTCTCACCACCGGTGCACCACACCCTTGCACCCTGCCCAGAACCCTGGCACCCTTGCCAAGCAAAACCTAATCTAAGATAATTTGGGCCAATCCAGTCCGCCAACTTGTGCGTGAGTGAGAGGAGAGACAAGAGAGAGGAGCGAACGATCCCTAAACGGCTTTGTCTTTGGTTGCTAGCGCAAGTGCAGACTTGGGAGTAGCGCAGTTGCACAGGACTTGATATACCGCAGACATCCGCCGCTGGTTTATGCTTCCTGGAAAGAGAGAAGGGAAAGGCACTGGAGCTTCACTTCACGACACCATCACGCACAGCCATACAGCAGCACTCATCAGCATCAGCATCAGCATCCAACACTGCCGCACAGTACGACGCAGCTGATTAAGACACATATACGATAACGACATCATCGCAGGCAACACTCAATACACCAAACTGTCAGTTGTTCATACAACTGAAGGGACATCTGCATAGATACAGGGAAACGAAAGTTGAGGATATTCGAGGCCGACTTCAGGAATTCCAGGTTCCAAGTCAAAATCGATTTAGAGGGTCCCGTGATCGACCAAGATAACAGGCCGACAATTTTCCGGACTTCCGCCGATCTCAATTCATTCTTGCCAGACCAGCGAGCAAGCTCTCCCCACCACACTCAAGCATTCCTAAGTCGACTTCTGGGAATAGCTTCAATTTTGTTCCCGGACTTGTTTATTCTTCGAACAAGGTACGTTTATTTTACTTTTACTTGCTTTTTTGTTCTGCCTATTTTCGAGCATTCTGCTTTATTGGACACGGCAGCGTGCACATGCTCTGGTACTACACTGCGTCATTGTCATTGCGGTATCCAGCACCACAGCACAATTACGCTTCCTGCCCAGACTTTCCCCTTCACTCTTCCAGCCGCCCCCAAGCTGCCGCAAACACTCTTCCGTCCTCTTTCTCCCCTCCCTTCTACTCTCGGATGCATGGCAGCAGTAGCATGCGGCTTGTCGCTGTATCAGATCCGCCTGGGCAGAGCCTCCTCCAAACGGCAGGACTACGCGCAGAACTGCCCAAGAAGCTTAGTTTAAGCTTCTGTCACCTTGTGCTTCACCGTGTCTCACGTCCGCGTCGACCTCCCCATTTTGCGAGAGTGGGACGACCCCGTTGCTAACTTTTCATCTGAAGCGACGAGGATCAAGCGCGAAACGTTTCAGCTTCACCATCTTCCACCACAAACAGTACTAAACGGTACTCAGTGACCTGCCACTCAAGCTTCTCTCTAACTCCAAGGCCGCGTAGAGCTGCTGGATCTACAGGAGACGTCTAAAGATAGACTCCGAGTTCGACCAAGCAATTGAGCAAGCAATCCCAATTCGAGGCATGCGCTAAAGTATAAGGACACCATTCCTTGACTTCGAAGACATTACCAAGCTATCAGCACGCGAGAACGGAGTACACTGATACGCAATTGAGCGGCACAGACATCTACAGACAAAATGGATACATATTACGGCCACGTACGGTCCCCTGCGGATGCGATCAAGCTATTCGAAGCATGTCGATTGGGTTTATTACCTCGAGTCCAGAGAAGGTTATCGGAGAAGGAGAGACAATCCATAAAGTCTGGATCAGTATTCGTGTGGGACGAGAGGGAAGCAGGTATGAGGAGGTGGACAGATGGAAAGTCATGGAGTGCAAGCAGAGTGTCCGGCAGCTTCTTGACATACAGAGAGATGGAGGGCAAGAGAGGAGGAGGGCAATTCGTTCCACCACCGGTCCGTCGATCGAATGGAAAGACACCAGACAGTGCAAGAGGAAGTGACGAGGATCTCGACATGGATGGCGATGGACCAGACGGATACAGATACAAGCCAGATGGCCTGATGAAGCAGTCATTCAGCATCACCACATCAACCGGCCAGCACCTCCATCTGATTAGCTATTACTCTCGCCCACATCCCGGTGCCCCAGAGCTCCCTATGCCCACGACGGATCCACAACTCAGACACATTGTCCCAGTCAAGGGAATGTACCCAGAGTCAACAGTACACGAGGCTCAAGGGCCAGCAGTCACACGAGCACCAATGCAGCACAGCCCATATATGCAGCATCAGCCAATGCAATCACCACATCGAGGTCACCCTCCTCCACCCTATGGCTACCAGCCGGGTTATTCGTGGCCACCTTCTCCTGCTGCTACTCCACCATACCCACACTATCCAGGCCCAATGTACTCTCCTCTTCCACCACCTCCTGGTTCGGCTCATTCTTCGCCATACCAACATCACAGCCCACACATGGCCAGTGGCCACATTCCAAATGGCATGATGCCTCATCCGCAATCCATCTATGACCGACCTCCTCCACCTCTTTCTGACTCGTCACTTCCACCACCTCCTCCACCAGTTTCGTCGAGAGGAATGAGCACTGCAACTGCCGCGAACCTGATGCCTAGCTACGCACCAAATCCAAGTCCACGTGTCGCCCAAGCTAGACTCGTCGCCGAGCAACAGGCACAGCTCGCACAGAGGGCTCTACAGAATCCATCATTACTTGATCCTCGCCTCTCAGCTCCTCAGATCTCTCTCCCACCAGTGCAGGTTCCCGACACCCCAAGAACATCCACACCACCTCAGGCAACCGCTCAGCCACAGTCTACATCGCAACCAAACACACCTCCTGGAGATCGCCCTGCTTCTCCAAAGGACACTCCCAAGACCAACGGAACTTCTCAAGCTCAAAGCATCCCAAGTATCTCACACTTAGTGCACGCTACAGACTCCGTCTCAGTCATGTCCGACAACAAGAGCAACAGCAGCCGCACAGGCAGCAAGAGCCCAAAACCCGTCAATGGTGACAACCAAAGACCAACCGATATCCCTCACGACAAGCTGAACATCGGTGGGGAGGATCAAAGGGCTATCCGGGTCTTGGACAAGAAATTTATGATCTAATACATCAACCATTTTGCGAACTTGCGCGAATAGACGACGATGACCATCGCGTCCTTGTTTTCACTTGTACAAATACGATTCTTCATACAGCGGCAGAGGCGGCAATTTTCTTTCTTTTGCATTACATCTTCGCAGCGCTGCATTGCATTGCAGCATTCATACATACATTCGTTTTTCACAGCACCGTTTGACCGATGATACACCAGCAGCGCATCACAGCATGGATGGATTTTGGGCTAGGATCGGGGATCTGATTATATTTGCATTGCGATTGGCGTTAGGGATAGGGATAAGGGGATCTTGCTTCTACATGCCTACATGGCGGTTTGATTTATAGTCTTGCTGATACTTCTGCTTGGTGGGAGATGGAGGATGAGAAAAGTCTACTTGCGTGGAGTTTGGGGGAGATGGCCTCTTTGCAGGGTGCTTAAGTTGAACGGACACCTAGATAGGTAGTTGAGAATCGAAGATTTACAAACGAAACTACCTGTCTTCTGACTGTGACATGCTCCTATGGTGACGCAGCTTTCAAATGTGAATTCTGTTTACCAATTCGCAACTAGTCTGGTGTTTGGCTGGCTAGGTCTGCTACAGCAGGACCTGGATCTTACCTTTGTTTGCGCTATGCTGTGCTGTTATCGGACATTCCTGAGAGCTGCCAATCCTCAACCGTCTTACAGTATTCACTGGCATCTCTCGAGCTCGCGTGGCGGTGTCGTGTCAGAACTACCCATACCGTCCGCACCAACAGCGTGAAGTCGTCACCACGTCTACGATACGTTGCATACTTGCAGTGCCGCACAGTGCAGTGCGGACCGAACCTAGCCCATTACATAACCAAAAAGCTAACTAGGGATCCAACTTACAGTACGCTTACAGTCAGTCACAAGCACATTCACACTCTTACAGGCAGGGAAAAGAAATTCAGCCTCACTGCGCCTGGCATCTGCGGCAGCAAGTCCAGCATGGTCTGGTCTGGTCTGCTTTGGTCTGGTGGTTCTTGTACAACTTATGATTCAAGGGGCCCCGCTGATGGCTGCAGCAAGAGGACTCGAAGAGGTAAGTATTTCGCCTATCTTGGTCGTCTGATGAGCGGCGTGTATGTGATGTGAGTGGTGAGATATCTGAAACAGAGATACTTTGCACAAGGCAGATTTCCGTTGGTTTGGGTACCTATTTTATAGTCTATTATACTGTATATTCTTCTGGTGTGGTAAGGTCTGGCCAGGTACAGTCCCTAGTATATTGACTACCCTGGAGTTCGTGGGTGAGTAGGCGTAATAGGAGGTGAAGAACTCTCCAACACTGCCACTTTGACTTTGACTTTGTGGTGGTTCTATAAATACGTGTATTTGGTTGGAAGTGTAGGGTATTCTCTGTGTCACAATCTTACACACTTTCTCTCACTATCACAAACATATTCTATTGTTGGCGAGCTGAAAACGAAAGGATCAGACTTGTGAGTTGTGATACCCGCGCCCCCGTCTCGCACTTACAGCAAAGTTTCTTCCCCTCCTCTCCTCTCCACTCACCCCTGGTTCCTGCAGTATACGACTCTTGGTGTGGTGTGGTGTGGTCATGGCGATTATCACTGAATAGCTCATGGTGTGTTTGTCACTGAGGTACTTGTTTCATGTTTCGCGTTTCGCGTTTCATGCGGGGGCGGAAGTATCAACTATCAATTAAGCAACAATGTAAGCGAGTTTGAGACCGGATGGGATTGGATATGTTACGACGACATCCGCAACCGAGGGGTAGGAATTGGAACATGGGACGACATCTTGTCACTTGGGTTTTTTGTGGGGATGGTAAGGAAGACACAGAGGGAGGATGGAGATGTGGAAGCAATGACTGCTGTTTTCCTTTCGCGGGTCCAAGCGATCGTGCCATCTGTAGACATTGTGCTAGATACATTGGATATCTTGAGTTTGGTTGAATGTGTACCGAGAAGCTTGTAAAATTTATGATTATTCGAGAGTGTATAGAAAGAAAGACCGATTGGATATTTCTTTCTCTTTTGGACAGGCCGTACACTGGTCGATATCCAGGAGCAGGAAGTGCTGCATGGACGGAGTCAAACTGGAAAATGAAACAAGTTCTGATATCTCGATGCCATAGTCTCAGTGATGATAAGTATGGATTTGAGACTCAGCAGGCTTGAAATCAAAGCACAGAAGATCGTTTTGCTTGGATAATTCTATCAAGATCAAAGATCTGATACTCACAGCGCTAGTGCTCCATCTCCCCACCAACGAAAGTCGGCATCGTACTCAAAGAAAGTGACCAGACCTCGCTACCTCTCGATCTCGAGCTCATACTCAGCTGGTGCCAAGTTCGATATCTGCATATCCAACTCCATCCATACACTTCAATTCCGTTCCATTCTGCAACAAGAAAAATCTCGCACTCCTCATCCCGAAACTCCGACTGAAGGCAAGGCAAGCACAGCACAGCAAAGCTGAACACTCAGATCATACAAAGATAGAAATGATCTGATAGCCGCGCCCCCTCTGCGCTTCTGCTACTCTGGTCTGAACTCTATAATGATCCAGTACGGGACGTCATCTCCTTGCGGTAGATATAGGCGAGCGGATACTGTTCTCCCTTCCAACCCTCATCCGACGACGACAAGGAAGCAAGCGCAGGTGCGGCGCGGCTACTTGATGTGGGTGGTACAAGAGCAAGGGAGAGAATATTCAGGATATTCGAAATAATGAATAAAACAATATTTCGAATATTTCGAATATTATTTTGCTGGAGAAAGAGGGCTGAGTGGAGCATTGGCTGCAGGACAGGACAGGGCAGGGGATGGGATAAGACGGGAGTGGCGCCTCGCCTGGCTGGCCGCATGTCAGACACATAGATACATACTCACATGCTTGTATGCAGATTCTGCACGGAATAGAAATGACTTGGTGTGGAAGTGGACGAGGGGCAGGGAGGGGTACGATCGGTGGGCGTTTAGGCGCGGATGTAACGCTGGCTGCCCCGCTGAAAAAAGTATCTTTGTCAAGACAGACAAACAGATAGATAGGATTGGACAGTAGAAGTACCCATGTACCTGACCTGGCACACTTTCCAGTGTGTCTGTCGAGTAAAAATGTGAGATACGACTGGGGAAAAGAACTAGACATGCGAGGTGTACACCCTCTTCTTGAGACGCCCGGCATGGCCCCCAATCCATTACCTGCCATCTCCTGCTATGTGCGAATCAGAGAGAATAGAGTGCGAACAAAGCGTCAACTTCTTCACGTAAATCTCGCATTGCTGGGACGGGAAGAACCCCAGGATTCGGAATCGGAGCCTCATCCCTATCTCACCATTCTCGCTATCTGCAAGCCGCTTCTAATCGGCAGCTGGGAGAGAAGCAACACTTGGGATCGGAGATGTGATAGAGTAGGGAGGGAGCAGAAGCTTGGGGGCTGAAAAGCTGGCAGGATGGAGGGTAAGGATGTTGGTGATTAGCCCCCAACTCTATCTCGACTTCACTTCACTTCATCTCAACTAGAGTTGCCACTTGGCCAACATTCCAGGTATGGTATTGGACAATTGATCTTGTGATGCGGTGATGCAGAGATTGAGCTATTTATTCGATTGCTGTGAGGTAATGGTAGGCAGAGTTCGTGCAATACAACTTGCTGGTCTGCTCAGCTGTCCTCTTGCGCCTTGCGCGATCGAGGGTTCTGAAGCTTCCGGGCCTCCGGAGACAGGACATGGTGATGAGGGCCGCATACTGTATCCAGTTGGCAATATACGCAAGGCTCTCTCACCATGTCTCTCGCAAATCACTGACTCGCTATCCAAGTCATCGCAATCTATTACCGTTGATCTCAGCCCTCCTTTCGCCCACGATCAGCACAAAACAATTCAAACATCAAAGAAGCAAGAAAGCAACAAACAAGAACGCACAGGCGCAACATCATCCCCATCAAGCAAGATCAATCTATTCATGCCCCTCTACCCCTCCTCCACGACCCAATGAAACCACTCACCAGAAACACCCCGGTGTTAAACTAGGCTCGTACATGCATACATACCCGTTCCGTCCGTCCCGCACCGCGCCGCACCTGCAGCCTATCCTTGTCACTTTCTCCCTCCACCGCCTGATACTTACCTGCACCACTGAGTAGAACATAGAACGAAACAGAACGATAGAAGAATGCAAGCCAGTGCAAAACTAGGGGCTCCAGGGGAAACGGTGCTATATGCGCTGATCCTGGGATGAACTCGCATCGTTCATGCACGAAGTGTCGATTTAGGCGCCGCAGACGCAGGCTGCGTATCACTTACAGGCATACGCTCCACTTGTGCCCTGTACCTGCTTGCTTCTGACTTTGTAGCATTCTTGATATTAATTTTGAAATCCTGGGGAGAAGACGCAAGATGCTGCAGAATGATTCACAATAATCATAAAGTATGTGAGCGCGAGTAGGTGAAACAGACAGAGCCTTGGAGTGGATCGATGTATGTATGTATCTATGCGACCCTGCCGTCTCTTCCTCCCTCCCACGCGCGCGTCCGCGGCACAGCCGTCCCATAGCCGCTGCAAAGAAGACTTGACTGGCTATGAAGACATGGAGAAGACTGAAAAGCGGATGCACATCATCTACCACTGCAGAAAGCGCAGGTCGGATGATGGCCATGAACTGATGCAAGCCGTCTATTCTGCGGGAGGCGTAGCCGCCGAGCAGGTCACTCGCATGCACGACCCAAACATCGACCCACGAACTGCCGATGCAGGCAGGGCAAAAGTGGTAGATGTCCGAGACACATCGCATCACATCGCATCACATCGCATCGCATCAACCTTGCCTGCTTACCTTCCTGATCAGGAATTTGGGACTGCAGATGCGGATTTGAGTTTGTTCTGCTGCAGAGTCAACCTGGAGAAGCGAGCGGCTATGCGCGCATTCCTGGAGCAAGCATATTGAGAAATTCATCCAAACGCCGGTCCGATTAGAATACGATGCGCGCAATCGACCAAACCTACATTTTGACACTGCAGCTGGCGGCTGTGCCGCTGACATGGGATGGGGAAGGGAGCAGCCGTTCCGGTGCAGGTGAGAGCTGTGCTTGCATTTGGGGGCTTGGAATCTGGACAACTTTGGGGTCCGGCGATGTTGGTGGCGCTTGCTGAAGAAGTCTGCCCTGGAAGTTCATCCAAATGTTGGGGTTCGTGAGATTCGGTCGCTTGTGAGGCTGGCGGTGTTTCATGTGTGTGGAAGTATGGCGCAGCTGTTGGCAAAGTAGAGAATTGGAGGGCTAAATGAGATATACATAGGAAGATGGTAGGAAGAATGGTAGAAGTTGTGAGGAATGATGTCGAACGACTCCAAAAACTTGTCTGTGACCGCGCACTTTTGTGTGTGACGAGGCTGAAGGAAGGGCCGAGTTGGAGGCCGACTTGGTTCTTCCTAGAATCAGTAACGGGAACCAGAGCCTAAGAGCGGTGTCACCGAGGGGCAACTCGGAGAATGGGACATGTGTACGCATGTGACTGTAAAACTCAAAGTATTGGGATTCGGTCTTCGGGAGCAGGACTTCCGTGCTGATTATAGTATTACAACAGATGTACTGTACAGATGACGACGGAGCTCTAACAGTCGCAACGTCCCACCCAACGAGGGAATGTCACAACTTCCCTGATATTCGGCACAAGTCCAAGATATCCCAACAATCGGTCAAAGCCCAGACCGAATCCTCCATGAGGTGCACTACCCCATCTTCGAAGATCAACGTACCATTTCAGGTCGCCGAGTTCCTCATCTGAAGGCATGGGACCAGGTGGAATCATCTTGTTGGCCTGCATGGACCGGATGAGTGGCTCCAAGCGATACTCACGCATGGAACCACCTGCAATCTCACATGCCTCCGGGACGAGTAAGTCGAAACAGTCCACAGTCTCGCGACCATCTTCGTTGGTAAAAGATGACAACATGTAGAATGGTTTGATGGCTTTGGGGTAGTGGGTGACAAAGACCGGTACTACTGAATCATCTGTTGACCCCAAAGTGGTGGCAATATAGCGTTCATGTTCAGCTTGTAGGCCGGTGCCCCATTTTGGCTCGTGTTCAAATTGATGCGAACTTGAACGAAGAAGCTTGATGGCGTCGGTATAAGTGATTCGATGGAATTCCTGGGAGCCACCACGCCAGCGCCGCGACAGCTCTTTTTCTCGACTGGCCGATCCGCCTGGGCGGGTTCCACTTCCAAGCAACTCTGTTGCGACCCTAGATCCGCTTTCTAGACTGTCGGTAACAGATCTGAAAGTATCTTGTACTACTTTCATGACATCGTCCATGTCTTCAGTGAAATTCAGCTCTGCTTCCAGCATGTAGAACTCGCTCAGATGCCGTGCAGTATCGCTTTTCTCGGCTCTGAATGTGGGTGACAGTGTCCAGACATTGCCGACAGCTTGTGCCAAAGCCTCTAAATGTAATTGACTTGAGACAGTCAGGTATTTTGGAGCTCTAAAAAATGTTCCATCATCATCTTTGGTAATCGCCCCCTTATGTGCACTACCGACATGAAAGACCTCTCCCGCTCCCTCGCAGTCAGACGACGTGATTATGGGTGTATGGGTCTGGGTGAATCCATTCTCATGAAACATTCCAGTCACAGCAGCTATGGCATCCGATCGTAGTCGAAGCAAGGTCGAGTTTGCTTGGGTTCGTCCTCGCAGATGAGGCATCGTCCGAAGGTACTCAGGTGTATGCCATTTCTTCTGTAAAGGGAATGTCTAGACATTGCGTCAGCAAGTGGGCTGGGCACATACAAGGAATGCTGTCCTACATACGACCGGATCGGCAGCGCCAAATATGTCCACATTGTCTACAACAAGTTCATGGCTTTGGGCCTTGGTGTTCGGTGATGGTGTCCAGGCTCCAGTAAATCGTGCTGCTGTCCCAGTCGTGAGACTGTTCAAAAGTGATCAGCGTAAGCCCACGCAATTTGATCTTGGGTCAGGTCCAGACCTCTGGGCTTGCTCTGGCCTCAGCACAGCTTGTAACGATTTCGCTGTCGTTCCATCCCCCACAGAAACGAAAGACACCTGTTTCTGATTTCTTATTGACCGTATGAAGCCATTGACCACCACCTTGCTGGCATCCTCCGGACCTTTGTCTAGAAGGTGCGCAATTGAAGCGCTATGCGGACCGGAACGATTGTGAGCATGCCGGCATTGGCTCGGAGTCGACTTCAAGCTTCGTATCAGCCTCGCTTTTGGCTGAACCATCGCCTCCGTTCGCTTGCTGATGCTCCTCCGACTCGATCGGCAGATTCTTCCAATTATGCAGGCGTTGGCAATCGTCAGACTAAGAGTGCTTGAGACTTCGAAGGGATCGTCCGAGAGGAAGAGGAGTTCGCGAAGGATACGTTGAGATGCGTCAAAATGCGCCGGCTGCAGAAGTGGCTGCGGCGATCGCGGTCTGGGCTTTAATTGAGATGGGAGGTCTGAGTGTTGCTGCTGGTGGCTTGTCCTGGTCAATGTCGTAGGAGCGGCGTTGAGGAGAGATTTGGGACCCTGGGGGAGCAATTGATAATACGAGAGAAATGAGGATGTTTGTGATCGGACGATTCAAAGTTTCAAGGTTTCAAGGTTTCAAGGTGGCCGCGGGCAGGAAGGGCCCAAGCTCCCCAAGCGAGACGCACCTTTCCGATCCTGCTGAATCCTTGCACGACGCTTGCTGGGGTTGGGCCAGCTCTTCGAGACATTGCAGAAACAGAAACGGGGAAAAGAGCTGAAGACATATATCTGCCTGCTTCAGAAGTACCCCAGTATTCAGACTTTCTCGCAAACCCGGAGATTCCTCCGTTCTCGTCTGAAAGTATCTTTTAAAGTTCGCCCGCAAACAAAACAAGCCCGCTTCCCTCGTCCAAGCAGCGCGCTTGAGAGCCGATCCGACCCGCCTCTGCGGCACTTCATTCAAGGCTACCTTGCTTGACTCTCCACCATGTTCCAAACTCTCCATGGTCCATGCTCATCTCTATCACACCTGGTGTGATATAATATGACTGTCCATCCACTGCCGCTTTGGTAGCAAAGGTTTCGCTCGCTCCCTCCACGTATAAACACGAATCGGCAGCGAGGAAACGAGCCCTCCTTGCGTTCTCTTGCATCTTCTGCCTCGTCACGTTGCGGACACAAATGTTGACATCTCTCCGAATGGAATGCGTTACGAACAGCTCAATTGTTGAGCTCGTTGGTACTTGATGGACACGAGCAGAGATGGTGAGATGCAGGCCAGGCCCTCCCTCGCAGTCCTGATCCTTCACCGGGTGTGCACACTCGGACTCGAACTTAGTGCTATGGCCATCCCGTTACACCACTTGCTTCCTTTTGGCTTGATCGTCTTCGGCAATCTGGCGTCACCCATTACAGAACACAATAAGATCTTGGGACCGGGATGATACATATCGGTATTCATAGTTCATATAGGTACCGTTACGCCGCCAATTTATTCCCCACCCTGGCAACGCGTTTGTCCTGAAAAGGACCATCTCTGTACTGCATTCAGAGTATAGTCCGACGGATATCGCTCCTGATAAGTCAGAAACGGGGCAATGGGTCATAGGGCTCCTAATAGCTGGGTCTCAGCTGCCGAATTTGTCTGTGCTTCGTGTTATTGGCTTTGCAAGGAATGTTGGCATCAGCGAGTGGCTTTCTCATTCTAGTTCACATCACACTCCATCTATATAACGAAGACCCATGTCCACCACCTCAAACGATGGGTTACAGTACATCTCGAATTTATCTCATCCCATCTCATCCATTTTCTTCCGGTGTAGTTTACCAAGATTCAACATCCTTGTCTTGACCAGCTGCACGTTCGCCTCACTGATTCATAGCCATGCCACCGTCGAAGCCAAAACCATCTGAAATCGCTGCTGAGGCTAAGAAGACATATATCCCCTATATTCGTTCGACATTTCAGTCAGAATGGCCGGCGACTTCTTTTCTGTGCTATTCGGAATCAATGATAGCTCCGCCTCCACCAAAAGAAACTGCACAGCACTGTCGATTCGGTGAAAACCCCACCTTAAGAAGTCACAGTCACAAATCTTCGACTTACACTTTCTAGCATTTTATGAGCGCGATCCGGTCGATTTAGCTCTGGATTGGATGGTACCAGGAGGCGAACAGATTCCGGTCATCATGCCAGCGAACGACAAGAGGCCAGGGGGAGATTGGGAAGCTGGTACGTGACTTAACAGCCAAAAACTAGTTCAGACGACTCACAAGTTACAGGTGTAATGTCACCTGAAGAGTGCCTCTGCCGGCGGAGCAATCTCTTCGCCACTTTGACGACGCCAGGACCGGGAAATTCTCAGGCTTCGAATTACCCGATACCTCCGAAGACAGGTATATATTCAGCTAAAGTCGGTTCGTACGAAACGCTCTGGAAAACAAGGCATGCTTTTGCTGATCAAACATAGTTGTATTTCGAGACGGCCCAGAAAAGTATGAGGTCTGGCCCGAATACAAAGGTAAGACTTCCTGTATCTGAATCTACGGCATGTGCTAACGATTCAGCCCTACCGATCATATCCGTCTGTCCGGTCAAGCGGCCGAAACTTGATAGCTCACAATTGAAATACTCCTTCAAACAAGAGAAAGAGCTCATGAGGGATAAGATCCGTACCGCATTGCGAATTGCGGTGTATTACAAGCACATCAATCTGGTCATTGGGACTTTTGGCTTGGGACCAGGGTTCCGCAACCCCACAGAAGAAGTCGCACTCATGTGGAGGGATGCGTTACTCAAGGATCCCGAGTTTGTGGGTCACTTTCGAGATGTTGTTTTTGCTTTTGACCCGCCTGAAGGAGCTACCGCCACGAGCTCGAGCTCATCCAAGAGCTCGTCCTCGAAGTCCTCTTCGAAATCTTCGTCGAAGAGCTCCTCATCGTCGTCATCGAAGTCAAGTGTGGCGGCGGATTTAGATATATTCCGCCATATTTTCAAGCCAGCAGTTGTGCACGACGCGTTTAAGACGCCAGCGACCTCATCATATTCTGCTAGCTCCTCACCGACCATGTATTAACTACCTACCATTGAAATTTGCCTGAAAGCGTGGCGTTTGGTGTCTGGAAGCGGCATTGAGACCCATCTGGAAAGGAGCGTGGGAGCTCGGAAAGGAATCAGCCTGCTGGATACAGGCAAAGGCGCATGGCATGGCAAGGCGAATGGGAGAATTGACACCAGACGCGGGCGCTGTTCGAGTGTGCGAGCGTGCTCTACAGTATCGACTAATGACTCTCCTTACACAATGACGTATCTACTACCAGACTGTTGGGGCATTTTTAGAAACAGACAACATCATATTTACTAAACTCCACACATTGCCAACTTCCACATTCCAAGCCCTCGTCATCTCTTTAGGCTTCTTGCATGATGTCTCTCTTTGCCTACTGGTCCACTCTTCCGCGACCACAATTGCTGCATGCAAGCACGGGTTCCCGCACCGGTCGGCCCGATCCCGTCTCTCTCTCGAAGAAAGGATATCTATCAGATTGGGGCATGAGCGAGGCAAGGGGAGGAAGGGCAAAAACTTCACGTCCCCGACACCCCGGCTCTCGTCACAAATTTCCCCAACCGTGCCACCCTAGAGCACTGTGTAACATATGTGGCCGTTATTTCTGTGTAGCGATGTCGTCTCACAAAGTAAGACAGGGACTGTTGATCGGCAGTCGTTCAGTATCCCCTGGACTTAGTTGACGCCTCTTACAACGTCGGAGCAGCGCCTTGAGTCGCACAGATCCGAAAGCAGTCATTTAAAGATCTAGGGATGCGAGCGTTGCATATGAGGTTCCACAGGCCCTTGACAACAATATGAAGGGAGACGGGGATTCATTGAAGTAAAAGTTAGTCAAGATATATATCCGATAGGGATAGGTCGGCGCCCGCGGTTGGTGGCGCCACCTTCAGCTAGTGCAAGGGATAGGAAACTGGTTTGAATGTTCTAGGCGTTAGGTGGCGCGCCTGAGGAATGTGATTACAACCTCACCCGGCTAGCCATTCTGGAAGGCTCGAGCGCTTTCAATGTCAAAAGAAGTAAATACGTCCATAAGATGACCCCCCACGCTGTTAGTTGAGTAGGGCAGAGAATTCATGCAAGACAATCTCAAACTGGATGATCTTGCGAAGATAAAAAGGGGGTCGAGCATTCGATTAGTTGTGGTCTGGATCTGGACATTTGCGGCTCATTCCATGATCGAGCCTTTGAGAAGCTGTGTTGTGGCTTGAAGATGGTCCAATAAAGCGGCAATGTCTAGGGAGGCATACAGATACCAAGCTCGGACTTCTAAGCTACTGGGATTCTTTGAATACTCATCTGGAAGGTTGACGTCAAATGCATCTGGGTTTCATCAAAAAGGCCTTGAACACTCTGAGACCTCTCCGACCCTCTCGATATCATTGGGATTTCGATATCAAGGAGGATCGGAAGGTACATCCCTTACATGACTAATAACTGGGAAATGTGCGGCTGACCCTAAAACGAAAAGAAGGGCTGTTACACGCGACGTAAAATTCGTCCAATAAGAATTTGTCAGATACGACACTTAAGAGAATAGTTGCAGAGGGAGATTTTTCAGCCAGAGGCCACTGCGTTAGAGTTGGGTTTGCTCTCTGATACAGCTAAATAGGATTCCAACGAAGCCCGTATACCTACTTGTTGATATCTTGTGTTGCAGCGGAGCAGCAGCATCAAAGGAGAAACGCTCGAAACTTAATACCCAGCTTAAGGATTCTAAGGTCTGATCCTGGCACAAAATTTTAGTAGCATTTTCAACATCACTTTGGTCAATATCAGTAGGGTGTTGGCAAATATGGCACGTCAGCTCGTGCCCACAAGTAAAAACAAGTTCTCCACACAGCCATGCCGTAAAAGTGGTATCATGAGTCCATTGGCTGTGGGCTACATTTGCAGACCAAGCTTGATACCATTGTCGAAGACATAATATCTCAATATGAAGTACAAAATAATCGTCTCTTCTCTTGACATGGCTTCTATTGTGACCGCTGATCTGATGGCGGGGTCATGGCGGGGTAGCTGACCTGGGGGGCTCTCCTCGCTAAGCGGACTCCACTGAAAATTCTTCCTTTCGACATTCAACTACAAGGCAGTATTATTCACAAGATATCTGAACTCATGGGGAGGCAGGTCACTGCTATCGAATTGTTAGTCTGCTTCACGGAAAAGTTTATTAGAATACTCATCATATATACCAAGCCAAGTGATGACCACTAGTCTGGGGAGTAAATGGATGTAGCATCTCTCCTTATGGGAAAAGCTACTTGCTAAAAGCTGCTTTCAGTGATTGACTGATCAATATTGTTCCTAGTTTCATTGTTACGTATTTCAAAAATACATACACATGTTCCTGTATGGTTTCTGGACGTCCAGACTGGGAAGAGGTCAACCCAAGTGTGGGTCAACTCGATTTCGGCCCCATCACGGAGAAGCACATATTCATAAGCGAGAAAATCTCTTGCACGAATCCCACAAATCTTTTCCCATACCATAGAAGCAAATAACAGGATCCGTGACATCGATTTACGATAACCTGGTTGCCCGGGTAGCTCAATCGGTAGAGCGTGTGGCTCTTATAATTGGAATATCTTCTTATTCTTAAGTTCGCAACCTCAAGGTCGTGGGTTCGAGCCCCACCTCGGGCTCAATTCCCGAGGTTCTCTTCATTGAGAGCTTCTTCATCTTTTTGTCTTTTGTCGTTGTTTTTCGGGAGTTTTCTGACTATACTTCAAGGGGTTGCTTAGCGAGCTAACATTTCTCTATTGCATTTCCTTTTTGCCTGAGATCACTCAAGGATTACCTCACAGAGATATATCGATCCATTTGTCTAAGTGGTCTCGAACTATTCGATGAAACTATTACCAGAACAGGGTATGCTAGCCGGCAAGATGGCCAACCCCTTTGCCGATTTAGTAATTTTTTTGCGTGCCACTTACAGGTCTGGAAGACGAGCCCCAGAACTACTGACGTTGTCTGTGAGCTCAAGTGAGCCAGCGACGGTGAGAAGTTCAGTCCTTGAATCTTGTTTGCTCTCGTATGTGTGTGCAGGCAGATATGAAATTCTCACACTAACCTCAAAATGTTCCGTGAGCTACCCTGTTGCTACATATGACGGCGGCAGTAGTGAGTGTCAGACTCCATCAACGATCATATGGGCTATGTGACGCAGAATTGCTGACAATCTCTGAGGAGGGGCATTGCTGACCATGTAGTTCCGCAAAAGACTATTCCCAACTTGGTTCGCCAGACCCCTCGTCTCTGCAGAAGCGAGCCAACATTGATGGACCAGCTCGGATCAGAATCTTGCGTCTACAGTCCGATGTCATCTATTGGCTCACGATGGGACCATGATGCCGAAAAGATTCGTATCATCGCTAAGCAGATTTGCGATTTTTGATATGAGACTGACAGAGTATGCTGGGCTTGGTTGCAACACCAGTGGCAACAGCGATCCATCAAACATCCGATTGAAAACCCGAGTGATATCTATAAATGCTGAATTCTCCCTCATCAACGACAAAAGACTTCTCCATCTGCTTCTCTCATCTTCAGAGCTCACAACACCACATCTCAAATCCATCGTAAATATTTTCCGTTCCACATCCAACAACATGAAGGCAATCACCCTCTCCAATCCTGGCAAACCATCCACCTACATCTACAAAGACGTACCCAAGCCCGAACCCCTCCAAGGCCATGTCATCATCGAGATCAAAGCTTTCGGAATCAACCACGCCGAACTCTATATGCGTCATGGTGACTGGCCTGAGACCGCTGAAATCAGCGGCATTGAATGCGTAGGCATCGTGGACTCCTGTCCAGACGGCACCTTCAAAGTCGGAGCTAAAGTCGCTGCTGTCATGGGCGGCATGGGTCGGAGCATCCCCGGCAGCTACGGAGAGTACACGCGGGTCCCCATCAGCAATATCACATCTATCGAGTCAGACCTGAGCTGGGAAGAATTGGCTGCAATCCCCGAATCGTACTCTACAGCATGGACTTGTTTGTTCCAGAACCTGGAGCTGCAGAAGGGACAGACTCTTCTGGTCAGAGGTGGTACGTCAGCTCTGGGACAAGCAGCTATCAATCTTGCTGTCAATGCTGGAGCAAATGTGATTGCTACAACAAGGAGTGCGGAGAGGGCTGAAATGCTGCTCAAGATGGGCGTGCAGCGTATTGAACTCGAGTCAGTAAGGCTCTCAACTCTGCTAGCCGAAGGAACTATTGTCGATTCAGTTCTCAATCTCGTTGGGAACAGTGTTATGCTCGATTCGTTGGCTATTGTTAGGCGTGGTGGCCGAGTGTGTTTGGCTGGATTTCTTGGAGGACTCGAGCCAATGGTCGACTTCAATCCACTGTTGCAAATGCCAAGTGGTGTGCATTTCAGCTTTTTCGGAAGTTTTGTTTACGGGACACCAGCGTTCCCTCTGTCAGATGTGCCGCTACAGAAGATCGCAAATGATTTAGCAGCTTGTCGATATGTAGCAAAACCATCTCGAGTTTTCGCGTTTGAGGATATCGAAGAGGCACACAAAGTCATGGAGGAAAGTCGCGCAGGTGGGAAGATGGTTGTCAAACTTGGAAGCACTGGAGGTGACTACCGGTTTTGACAAAGCACTATTTTTCCTCGATGACTTTTTGATCAACCTCAATCAACGTAGCCAATACTCAGATTTCTCCCAGAGAATTGACGTGATTTCCATACGAAAATTCTCAAATTCCGCGCCAAGGAGCCCTTCAATCCAAACGACCTGATTCAGGGCTACCATCACTTCATCCCAAAAGCTGTACTGTAATCTGGTTATCAGGTCTGCCGTTGCGGAAACGAACCATCCGTGATGCTCGCTCAGGAATGACTGTACCCCGCCAAGTACAAGGAGCCATAGCGACAGTAGAACATCATGGTCCTGAGTTGGAATCGCCAAAACCAGCTTCAGCTTGGAGACATAAATCTCCAGGTGTAGTTCGATGCCAAATCTTTGACGAATGCCAGCTAAATACAGAAGTGCACCTAGCCTACACATTTCCTGCCTCAATAACACCGGGTTCTGATTGATGATGTTGTGCGGAATGGAGAGGAATTTGCTGATGACTGGTACAACATACAGACCCGCAAAGACACCGTCGTCCCATATATCTCGGACTGACATTTCTTTGATGATGAACTGGCTAAGGTTCACTAAATTTGCGATTGCAGAGACGAAAATTGATGAGCCACGCATTCTCGTCAGTGGGGAGGTAGCGGACAAGTTTGGTAAACCAGGGTCGAGCGAAGGAAGAATGTCGCTCGGAATGAGGAAGCGAGGAGGTCGATCAAGAAGAAAAGCTGCATTGACATCGAGCCTGCATAGAAAATGATACTTATCAGCTCGGCACTTCTACAGCTTGTCAATTCTTACACCTACCAGAAAATCATTGTTCTGAGAACCTGACTAGAACACGCGCCCTGTATCCCTCCCTTTCGCTTGATTATTTCTTCCAGGCCTTGGAAATGTGTCAGGATACCATGGCTGTCATTAAATAAGACCTAATCATAATCAGCACAAGATTCACGAAATGCAGACATGGAGAGTACCCACACAATGGCACGCGAAAGTAAGGACAGAAACGATGATTTCTTCTCCAGTACACAACATAGGATCTGCAACGAGTTTGCTCAGCGATCTAATTGCCTTCCCGGAGAGTGAAGCGACTTCAACATCTTGTTCCTTGACGTTTCGAAGTCTTGCCATGTCAGTGGATGAAGTGCAAAGAATCTGTCGAAATGCCGCTTCGTGTTGCACGAGTTGAAGAAAACCAATCCTGTTCAGTGTCTTGAACATAGAGCAATCTTTTCCCTGCACTGAGCTACTCGTCAACTGCTTGGTCTAAGTCGATTGACCCACTTGCACTTACAATGATCAAAAAGCTCGTGATTCCGAAGGCTCATGTCGATGGGATATCGCTTGAAGGGATCAGATCGTCCAGATCCGAGATCACTTGGATGTGGTACAGACAGAGCTGTTCTCAATTTCTCGTTAGCTTGGTTGGACGAGCTGGAACCAGTTGGAGCGAGCATAGATGTATCTAGAACAAATTCTCCTTTCCTGTTGTGGTGGGCCTGTTTCCGATTCCGTTGCCGCCCCCGCTGAATGTGGCTTCGGACCTTCTTCTTGGTTTGCGGATCTCGGAATTGTGCTAAGTCTGTTGCTGTCAGGAAATGCAATTCATGATTGGAATCGGAGTCTTCGTGTGTTATATCGCGGGACATCTTGTCATGTTGTGAACGGGCTTTGAGTTGTAGTGGACACAAATCTCGAGAAGCATGTGAGGAGTTGCCGAAGTGTGAGTAAGCGGGGTGAATGACCTCGCCTATTTCACCTCACAATAAGTGCTTCAAGCTCGCTGAATGTCGCGCATATGTAACATGTCCAATAAATTAAAGATGGAATGTCCAATGACTTCGAGAAATGAATGAATTGAACTCAGGATGAGTTCTTCCCGCTATTGAGATTCTCAGTCACCAAGATCTCTTGGTATACACAAAACACAAACATGATCAAGGTCTTTCCCCAAGCAACATTTAAATTCAGATATCTTCAAGTAATGCTATGCTAACTAAAGTGAGAATGCCCGCAAGAGATAGATGCATGGCCGAAGTAGATCTGACAGACTTTCACAAAGGAATCGAGGATTGCTCACAATTCCTAAATTCATACACGATTGTGAAAGTCATGCATATTTCTAGGTACGCGGCAGATGGAAATGAAATGTACATTGCGTTGGAACATGCTGTCAAGTCAGCGAGTGCTTCTTGGTAAGATCTATTCTCGATGGTGTTAAGTGTTATGTCTAGTGGATCAATCAGAAGCGGTTTTAGGAATGATAGAGACAGATGCAGCGGCTTTAAAATGGATGGCAGACATTCCCAGGTAGATCTAAATTACCAAAGAAAAAAAGTTGTATCACATACGAACAAGCAGCCATAATCGTCCAAGGCGTCGGATAAAGACAGTAATCTACGAAAACATCGCCCCGGAGAACAGTACAGCCATCGCCCCTCCTACGAACCTACCAATCCAGTCTCCTCTTAGCCTTCCAGCTCCATTCTCATCATCATCAGCATCCCCAGCCCCTTCATCTACTGTCAAATTCTCCGTCCTTGCTGCGAACGACCCTCTAACCACACTTACATTCATCTCATTAGCCCACAGATACGGGGCATTCGCCAAAAGTCCCACCCCATTCAGCCTCTCACTCCCATTCGCACATTCCCCCAGTATCCCATAACTATACAGCAAGTACGGAACCCAGTATAGAGTTCTATTCTTACCCGGCTCCACATCAACAAAGACACCACTTAAATCCTCCGAGCTCACCGTCGTGTTACGACTGATAAAAGGCGGAGGAGCCGAATCATTGGTCCGGAGGAGCCCGAAGCTTGTGCTTGCCAGGGAGAAGATATTTTCGATCTCAGCGTCCGAGAGGTTGTACTCGGTTGCAGAGATGTTGAGGCGTCGGGGGACGGTGATCGGGTAAGTTTTTCGGGAGATCGTGCATGTTGTGTTGGAGGTTGTGCAGAGAGGACAGGCGAGCGACTCAAGGGGGATGTACAAGGAGGGTGAGACAGCGGTGAGGAGGCCGTCGTACCAGCGGTCGCGGGTTCTAGTCCAGTTTGTGCATGTCGCAGAGGTATCCAAGGGTGCTAAAGTGGAGAGGAGAATGAAAATTAGGAGGTACAAGAAGGTTGAGGACAAATTGAGGAAGTGCATTGTTGTAGAGCAAGCAAGCAACGCAGATGCACAGTCTATTATTGGGAGGATAGGTAGAGAGAGCAGAGAGTCCTGATGGTGTTTGGTCGAATGGTGAACACATATAGAATCTCGTGAAACGAAAATCTACAAACAATTGTCGGCTACTACCGCTGAATCATTCTCATTGATGGACTGTGTAGAAGAGGGACAGCGTCATATGGTGGTTCACTGAGTGAGAAGACAAGACTGCTGCTTGGTACAAGCTCAGCGTACCATTATGACGGAGGAGCAACGCATCCAGGCACCAGTGACAGCACGGCTCACGGATGGTAAAAGCCATGGTGACATGAGGCAAAGCAAGGCCAAGAAATTTTCAGGAATTCATAGGGGATGCTCGGAACGGCCATTGGAGCCCTTGGGATTGTTGGTGAAGATCTCTGGCTGGGGACTTGGCTTCATATCCAAGTCTGGGGTCGGGTGGCGTAAAGGTCAGTGGACGGCAGGTCAACCCGGCCAACCCCGCCATTTGCCGAAGCGTAGGAGAGTGTAAACAAAGTACCTCTGGCAGGATGCGTTTGGAATATAATTACATACTGGGACAGCGAATTGAAGCCGCATCCAGGCTAATTTGATGAATGACTACAAGCCACAACCTACAAATCTAGACTATTTTACACTCCTCCAGTTTCGTACTTTGGAGAAGTTGGAGCCTAGTTGTCAACGGTCATCAGGTATCCAGCCAATACCCATCTTCGATTTTTTCGCATTTCCACGCTTTCGTCATAGCCGGGACGAAATCTCGATGCGACAGACAATTGCACAGTCGAAGTAAGTTGATGTCTCCAAAAAAACGAGATTCCGGTTGTTTGCTGTCCTACTCCTTAACGATGTTTTGCAACCTGTTCTGCTACCATGAACCTTCTCCCACAGGTCAGACAGGAAGAGTACAACAACAATCCCTTCCATAATATGTCTGCAACTTGCTATACTTACACTAGGGTAGCTGGAGATCTATAGCATATTCAAGGGAATTGAGACGATCGGCAGCGAAGATATGTCAAGAATGGCCCCGAAAATAGAACTCAAGAGACGTGCAGCTTGATGAATTGGTCGACGCGGCTTCGGAGGCTCAAGTGCACGATTACCGCCGAAGAAACAAGTCGTAGCAAGGTGAGATGAAGAGGTGCCCGCAAAAGGAGAACGCGGAGCACATCGTCCATAATAAGGTGGCAAATTGGAAGTTACCTCGTGAAGAAGTAAATATCAAAGTCTGAAGGGGATCCATATTGGGCCATGGAGTAATTTGTCGATTTCTAGGTAGGAAGCTCAAAATTACAGAAAGGAAAGCAGCTTTATATGAACGGCAATCGCCCCGAACTTCTCACAAGCTTCCCACATCCAACATGGATGCTTCGTTGTTCTAGAAAACTAGTACAAGTCGAGGTTCATGACGATTCTTGCTTCGCAGCATCAGCTTCCTGCACCAACTGGACGTATTGGCCAAGACTCAGAACAGGTACAACGTCTGCCGAGACCCGACCGCCTCCGTTCAGGAGATTAGTCGTCAAACAGACCTTGAGAATATTCCTAACATTACGTCTTCAGCGCCCGTACGTACACCTATAGGGCTGTGGGTGGATGTAGAACTAGAACTCAAAACTTACTCAGAAAGCCAGGTGAAGTAGTTATTGCATTCTCTGAGTGGTCTCAGTAAGCCATCCAATTCCTCCTTCCCACCCATGTACTGGAACTTGTTGTTATTGAAAACAGCAAGCTTGGTCTTGTTGCCAGTCGCGTAGGAGCACAAAATTTCCAGAACGCGCTTCAAAGTCCGGTTGCATGTTTGTTGGTACCCCAGCCAGGCCTCTCGGAGATCTTGGGGGAGAATGCGTGTCTGTGACTCCCGCTGAAGGTGATTTAGTTGGTGGGTGATTTGATTGACCTGGTCGTGGATTGTTTGAAAAATTAAGGGGGTGCCTTTCAAGTCCTTTATGGTGGTGTTGATACCCTTGATAAGTTCGGTGCTGCTGAGAATGACCTCGAGGATACCAATAGCTTCCATTTTTGGGAGGAGATCGAGGGGTCGTTCACCCGACTATATATGGGGGAGTAGCCTGCTCTTTGTTATGAGGGAAGGTTGGAAGACCTGTGTAATGTTGTAGGAGAGGAATGACAAGGTATCGGTCAGGGAGCTGGAAAAATGAAATGCAATGAGATTGTGAGGGACTTGGAACGTCTGATGCGACGAACGCAAGTCAGGGAATCCTAAGTATATACAAGATGGAACACTCATTTATTTGAGTAGAGACCACCTTTGATTCATGTTCTCCTGATCGGTCAAGTATGTGCAAGACATACGGCCTCAACAAAGAAGATCGAGTTGGAGGCTTCAAGACGTGGTGTTTTTGCACGGTTCAAACAGTTGAATTGGCTAGCAGCGTTGAAGTTGCGACCAGGAGTAACAAAGAAGCTCTTTACGCATAATTTCCGAAGACTGAAACAGTTTCGAATACAAGTCCTTCTGATCCACGCTGACTACTGTACCGTGCAAACTACCAAGGAGAGAGGATCGTGGATTGGAGGTGATGAAACATTTTCTCTGAGCGAAGAGTATGAAAGTGTCTTAGTCTACGACAGGATGATCGACTTGAGAGTTTTGCCATTATTCCTAAGACAAGGTCACATAAGGATGATGCAAGGATAGGTACGATGGAGAGCTGGGAGCAGTTGACTGCGATGCATACTACACGAACGAGACGATACAGGATACATCCGCGTAGATACATCCTATGTTTCGTCACTAGACCCTCCAGCCCAGCAGAATGCAGATACCGAAAAATTCCAAAGGGTTCTATTAGCACCAAAAGAAACGGCAAACAGTAGACGCATTAAAGAAATATCCATGAGAAGCCTGCGGGACTTTCAAACCGACTCCAACAAAACCCCTCTTGTATTCACGTCTCACATGATCTCCTCCTCGCTCGGACGGTGAATCGCCCCCTTATCCAAGCAGTGGTCAACGAAACGACCATCCTTCACATACTCAACAGCATAGAGTGCAGGGTACGTCACGATCCCATCGACGTCGTCTCTCTTGCCCCAGCGCGCTTCGATATGGTCCGCAGCCCTCCCACTAACTTTCTTCCCAAACTCGATCGCTTTGTCCAGGACATCGTCGAGATCGGTATGATACTGAAACATGTCTACGTCTGTGGCGAAGTGAGGCTCAAATACGGATTTAACAAACTTGTAGTACTCGGACCGCGTTGGACCGTGGTGCCCTGGCGATGATTTGTAGATCCAAAAATTGGCTATGTGGCAAGAAACACGACCACTGACTAGAGATCAAGAGTTAGTGGCTACCACGAGTACATATGCAGCAACGTCAGTTACATACGATTGAGTGTTCGAATTGCCTCATGAAGCTTAGCAAGAGATCGGACGTCGTCTGGCGTGAATGGAAGGAGAGTCGACGCAGCGTCTTCGCGAAGCGTGACCCCCTTAAGCATGATTGACATGAGAATGTACTGGAACATGTCGTGCCGAGTCCCTCTCGCCTCGATCGCAGAGCATATCTCTTCGATTGTGTATTGGTGCGGATTCGAGAACAGAGCAGTATCCATGCCCTTATTGATGGGCAGCAACCGCGGTGGCTCTGGAAACAGAATAGCCTGAAGTTGAGGATCAGAGTCCTTTCTTGGAGGTGATGACGTGCTTTCAAGGTCAATCCATTTGCGTACATGTTGACAGACAGCGACGACGAAACTTCCATAAGCCAATGAGATATCTTCCAAGAAGAATTCATTCTGGTGGGGATCTTCTGATCCTGGCCTAGGAAAAGCTGCGAGTTGCTTTTGAACGTTAAGGAGCTCTGTATCAAGTCTGGATGATTCTTTACGCTGATTTCCCAAACGGAACAGAAGAATTGCGCTTCCGATAATGAAAGCAATGCAAACCATTGCTAAGGGAAGGGTAATGGCAAGAGCGAGAGCGGCTTTGGAGGTCATCTTGAGTTGAGTTGGTAGTAGGGCTGGGAAACTTCTGCAGCTTGAGATGCAGCTCCTTGAGAGCGGTCCTTCTGATTGATGGAGAACTGAATTCTTTGTTGTGAGTTGGATGCTGAACGTTTTGTGCTATGGTTATTCTGCGACAATCAGTCTCGGGCAAGATGCACTTTACCGAGACATCCAGACAGCACTGAATCAAGGTCTTCAATTAACTTGATTTTTCAAACATCCAAGCAGGAAGCCGAGATTTGCGTCGAGAATGGCGACCTGAGCGAGGATTATGAGAATGGTGATTCCTTTGTTTGTTGGACTGCTCTTGAACACCAGCTGTTCACCGAATACGGACGAGTTCGAACGAGAAAGCAAGCGAGGATTGCATTCTAGCAATGGTACGACAAAGAGAAACACTCATCTGTGTCGATTTTGGGATGACTGGCTCTGGTATTTTAATCCACCTCTAGGTTTATTTTCGGCTTCTCGAGCATCTAAAGTTAACTGCCTTTAGTAACATGTTGGCGCGACAATCAACTAAGCAAGACATGGAGTCCCAGAGAGAGATAAATCCCAACCACGTTGGCCTACGACAGCAAAGATACACTCATTACCTGGGGCACATCTGCGAAATATCCCTGTGACAGGTTCGTAGAGTGCTTTAAGTCATACATTGCATGCGCCTCTACTCCAAGCTTCCCAGGTGCGCCAACTTCGAAGCAGGAACTATTCTGCTGGTTCCAGGACTACCTGACGATGATCTGCAAAAAAACCTCAGAGGAGATCGACGAATGTACTATCGACTGGAGGAGTGGAAGCATCATGTGGAACTTCACCGTGCCAGGATGCTGGCCTAAGTCTACGGTCGTTCGGGACTTTACACGAATGGCTGAGGACGCAGTGTTTTCCTGCCTTCCAAGTACGAGAACGGAGAACATTTGCATCTCCACCGATCTCACTGAAGGCGAAGCGTCAGCTTACTGCTTTTTAAACGAGAATTCCGTAGCTAAACTTCATAAGTTTGCGCATGGAGACACCATCATTTCGTGTGATGTTGGTGGCGCGACCACGGACATCGCCATCTCAACAATCTCTGATGCCGGCCAGCTGATCACTTCACCACAACTGAATGTCGCTCCAGTAGGCGTTGTAAGTGTCGACAAGAAGTTCTGGCACCTTGCACGCAAAACCCTGCGAGACGTGGTAGGTCCAGTGCAGGCAGATCTGACAGCGCTGCAAATGACCAGAGAATCGGCCTATACTATCGCTCGAACAACATTTTCTGGTACCGCTCAGGAAGATCGCATTCAAATCGCTTTGCCTCCCCGAACCATGATTGACGACTGGCCATTACAAGGCTCTCAAATTCATGATAGGATGACAATTGTAAAGAACCACAACTTGAGCATTCATAGGTAAGTCGTACCCGTTGTTGTTCAGTGGCAGGAGAATCGTACTAACTTTTATCGGTACAGAGATGTCTTCGCATCCTTGTTCCAGGACTTGGTCGAGCATATTGAGGCTGCAATAGACGGCGTGATCAGCGAAATGGAGAAACTGGACAGAGTCCCGGTATGGCCCAAACATTTGTCATGCAAAGGAACCAGCTAATGAGCTGCGTCAAGAGCATTTTGGGATTTTGTGATGGTGGATCGCTATCGCCCTACACCATGAACCGCATTCGACGTAGGTACAAGGATCTGACATTCGTGGACCACCGGCAGCTGGGCATCTCGCCGTGAGTCTTCGGCATTTTGGCCTCCTGTTTTATCTTTCTAATGATTCCAGGGCAATGGCGACTGTCGTAGGCTGCAGCGTAGCATGTGACCGAACGCAGCTCTTGAGATTTGTCAAAGAAACACGGTTTGGTATTCAGACAAAGGGTGAATTCAAGTGGCAAGCCGCAGAAGAATTCAGCGTAACTCACAATTACGGTGAAATCGAAGATAATGCTGACCCGGCTGTCCAGGTGAATGAGCCGGCTTTTTCTACGGTTCCAACATTCCAGGTTCGCTTTTCGTGCAGGGCCCACGTCAAAGATGGTAGTGATGATTCTCTGCGAAAGCACCTAATCATTGCGGCTCCTAGAGAGACCATTCCTCAGAACGACATACTAGAAGGTGCGCAGTTAGTGTCATTCGGGAGATGTCCACTGACGTCAAAGGAGAAGTGCCGGATTCTCAGAGGTGGACCGTCGAAGTAGACCTCACGAATTGTAGAAGACGATTCATCTCTCGGAAAATCAAGTACGAGATCGTGTGCAGAATTCTGGGCAGATGGCACGTTGAGATCGAAGCTCGCTCGGAGGAAGACGGACCGCCGATTCCATGTATCGTCATCGAACAGGAATGAACCTAGGTAGATAAGGACATGTGGTTGTTTTCAACCGATGCGACAGAAGCAGTGGCTAGAGGGTTGAAGAACGATGTATTAAAGTCAATCATAGATTAGTGTGCTTACTGAATCGCGACGGTCACTTGATCTGTTGATGGATCAACGCAGTAGATGCACCAGAGAGAGTACTGGTAGAGATAAAATTGTAATGAGGACAGAAGTTCGGTAGCGGCTAAGACGACGCGATGGTACGACCCAATGAACCTCCCCCTCCACAGAAGCACCCACACACAGGACGCAATAGCCTTCTGCAAGACCTGCCCCCAAAAATCCCTGATTCAGTTGATCGTGGTTCACCTCCCTACCAACTGACCTGCACAATTCATTTGGAACAACTACTGAGTGCGTGCATCGAAGAGTTTGATATGCATGGCCGGGCTTGGAGTCGAGAGGTGATGAGTTAATCTCGAGCATCTAGTATTACAACCCGAAGAACGCCGATAGGAGTGAAGCGAGGATGAAGAAGCATGACAGATTGGAAAAGCGCCAAGTCACGCAACAAGCTGTAACGAGCCAAAGCCTGCAAGTGAGGCCGAGGAGCAGACCGATCAAGACGCAGACGAAAGTCATCTTCACGAGTCGTGGCATGTATAATGGGCAAATTCATAGGATACTGCGAGACGGAGCCGGAAGACATTCTACCACCACAGTACCACGGTATTGGCTGTGTTGGACGAGGCAAAGCGGACCTGGTGTCGTTCCTTTGCTCTTGAATCCATTCTACTCTATCAACTCCTATTTGAATTCCATGCTTCAAAGTGCGAACTCTGAGCACATTGTAATTGATTTGGCTTGGGAACCCGCAACAGCTTCTCCCTGCAATCACGAAGTAACCCCACTCCAGGCCTAAGCCCCTGCGATGCTTGCGTCTCTTTTGCATTCTGCTCAAGCTGTTGTGATACCTCGGCTTTGCATTCACTCGCTTGAGCGCATTGTTGACATTACTTCGAATAAGGTCTCGGCTCTCCTAGCTTGAACCGTATTCTTACCAACAATTAATTTGTCCATCCATTGCGTGGCTATTATAGCTTCATTATTATACATCATAACTTTCTACTACATACATACTATGTCGTAAGAACAGGCCAAAGCACCTCCATCTCCTCCTTCTTCTTCTTCCACCTCTCCTTCGCCCTCTCCGGCCCATTCCCCCAAAACTTATCATGCAGACTCGCCACTCCAGCGTCCACATCCCTCTCATTCGGGAACGTCGCGCTCCACTTATAGTCCAGCGCAACCCAAGGCATGTTTCCGCCGTGTCTACGATGCACGTAGTTCAGCATCGCCTGCTCCATGAACTGCGGATCGAAAGGCCGCATTATACCTAACGTCGAGCTCTGCATGACGAACATGTAATATTGGAATAGTTCGTTCGATGGAGCAACGACCCAGAATCCTCCGCTGAGGCTATCTCGCTCGATGGGTGGGTACGGATGGTCGTATTCCCCGCCCGTTGACCCGTCATTACTCCTGCCATTGTCCGACCGCGCTGCGAAGAGATATTGAGCTGGCAGCATAGTCTCATCTTTTGTATACCGACTCGTCTGACGGAATTGTGTCTGCTCGGGAGTTCGTGCCGCCGGGTCGTCGAACACGCCGTCTAGTGGTTTCATGAGCAGCGTGTCGACGTCGAGGTACAGGACGCGGTCGTATTCTAGCATTTGTAGGACGCGCAGCTTGGTGAATTGGTCACCGTACCGCGAGGGTCGTCGCAGTCGCTGCCGAATCCAGAATGGGAGGGAGACATCTTCGACGTGTGCTACTATTGCGCCATCGAGGATGAGCTGTTGTCGTTGATGCTTTGGGACGTTGGTTGTTACCATTACCACGAAGGGGATATTGTGAGTCGTCTTCGTTTCGGGGTCTGCGAGGAGCTGATAGGCGAGGGTTCGCGCGCCGATGTAATAGCGCTCATCGTCGCTGGTGAGGAGAGTTGCGTAGGCATAGCGCGGTGAGGCAGGGAGAGCACCCAGGAGTCCGTATTTAGGATCGAGGGTGTACGATGTGCTGAGTGCGGTGGTGATCGTAAGATAGAGGATGACTCCGGCCAGCAGAGCGTATAGGAACCTCCTGCTCCTTACTCGACTTATACCAGCTGCCATGCGCAGGATCTTGGAACCGACCATGATAAGATGGCATTGGGAAAAATGACATAGGGGTCGATTTTCAGTCCCCAATTATTTGCCGACACACGCGGCTATCTGTGCTGTGCCTCTCCTGCAGTGTAACACAGGTTCGAAAATGGGTCACTTTAGCCGCAATCTCGTATCTCACTCCGGATTTGCCGCGGATCGGACTCCATTGTCGGAAAAAGCTTTGGAGGGAGCTGCAAGAGATTACATGTGAGCCTGTAAGGGATGGTCGACGTGTTTCGGAGATATCTCCGTGATATTGCGTTTTGTGTACGTCGTAATCACTAATCAGTGGAGCAGAACCACAATTTGGAAATGCGATTGATTGGGTTCCAGACGTCTCTTCAGTCGATAAAATCTCAATCCAACCCCTTTAGAAAGAAGGAGCAGAAAGGGACAGTAGGCGATTTCAAGAGCTTCGTAAGAAAGGTTGACGCAAGAATCAAGGATTTGTATCTAAACGGATCTGCACATAGCCACCAAGACAGGGTGCGCACGGCCTTGATGGCTGAGAGTGGAGTACATCCAGAACGCTTCTAATGAGAATCATTTCCTAGACTGCTCACACCGTAACAGTTCTTCTGACTGAACATAATTCAGTAGGAGCGGAAAGAAAGCTTGAGACCTTCAGCTTTTTTAGATTAAGAAAAGACGTGCCCACATGTGCTGGGCCTAGTCAATACTCGAAGATGCGAAGGAATTACTGGAGGTCTCTAGAAGAAATTCTCATACGCATGACCCAAATGGCGAGTAGATGATATTTGATACTTTCTAGCTTGCAATGCTTCACTCTCAAACTAAAATATAAATGTACTTAGGAAATTGTGGTATGAAATGGACTTCACTGTTTCTCCCGCAGCCTTTCGCGCCCATCCCGCTACTAACCGAGACGAAGGGGTATGTGTAAACAAGTCTAATTTGATTTCAGGCTCCATTGACACAACAGATAAGGTTTTTATCGACGATAGCCGCAATCAAATGCAGATATGTGGAAAATTATGGAAGAGTACTTATGTATCGATTGTTCTACACTATCTGAACGAAAAGACTGGTATCTCAGAATCCTAACAACACCAATACTCAACACGCTGCATGTTCTCGCACTCATTAATATCTAGACTCATACAACTTCTATTCTTCCTTCTCCTTCTGTTTGAGAGATGGCAATTCTCGCATCGCTTAGACTGATTCGGTTCCTGCTTTCTTCTCAGGCTGAGAGTCTTCCTCCGAGTTCTGGCGATATGCGCCACCTGTAAGGGCAGGGTCATAATTAGGTGTTCTGAATTCAAACGTCAGTTATTATAGACTTCGCCAGGTATAGGGATTTCGAAGAGAGGAGCTAAAATACGTACCCAGGAACCTCACCCGCCAACTCCTCCAACGTCTTCCTCTTCGTTTCCGGAATCAAAAAGCTAGTCAACAACCCGCAAAGCATAAACAGTGCAAAGATCTCCATGATATGATTTAACCACGGACTAGCATCTCTGCCCTTCGCACCTGGCTTGGCGCCTCTAGTTCTCAGAGGTCCAAATACAACCTGTGCGATGATGGCGCCGACTTTGCCTGATGCGGCGGAAAAGCCGTGAGAGGTGGAACGGTAACGTGTAGGGAAGCATTCACCGGGAACGATGAAAGTCGTGGAGTTAGGCCCGAAATTGAAGAAGAATTGGGCGAGGACGTAGAGGGCGAGCAGGGCGTGACCAGAGAGCTTATGGTAAGCGAAGCCGATGATTACAAAGAGGATGGTGAGGATTGAGAAGCCCATGATTTGGATGGTCTTTCGTCCTAAAGTATCAATCGTGGCGACTGAGACCCAGTATCCTGGAATGGCACCAGCACACACGAGGATCAGGTTACCGATGGCGTTCTTGCGGAAGACTTCGTACTGGGTGGACCCACCAGTCCAGCCGATTGCTGCCAGAATGATGGAGTTGTTGAGGCCAAGACCGTAGAACGCGACGTCGAGGAAGAACCAGGAGCCTGCGGTACCGAGGAGGACCTTGCCGTGCTTCCATTGCGAATAGTGGTGGATGAAGTCCTTGAAAGAGGCTTTGGGGATTTCGAGAGCGGGGCCGGCTTGGACCATGGTGGTTACGCGAGCGATTTCGTCAGGGTGACCTTCGGGTTTACCATTGATGTAGGCCCTGACGTCTGTACCGGCTTTCTCGACATCACGGGCGACGTCGAAGGTGTAGCGAGGGGTTTCGGGGATGGTGAGACGGTAGTAGAGGGCGATGCAGCCGGGAACAGCACCGAAACCGCTGGAGGATGTCAGATCATGAGCATACGGTGTTAGGTAGTAGCTTACATGATGATTCGCCACATCTTATCAACGGCGAGTTGGCATACACCAGTGCAGGTGGATGCCTTTGTGGCAGACTCCAATGAGCCCTTGAAGCCGGTGGTGACGATGAGAGCCAGGATGGCCGCAGTGAACTGCCCAATACCTTGCATGGCGAACACAGCATTCATCATAGCTCCTCTCCATTTTGTAGTAGCAAACTCGGAAGTGATGATAGAAGAAAGTGGATAGTCACCACCGATTCCAATACCCTGGCTGGCTTAGCTTTGCTTTCATCTTTGCCAGGGAGGAAACTCACCATAAGAACACGCCAGAATATGATGAGGCCAGTGATTGAGATAGCACGAGAGTTTGAAGAAAGAGCTTGTGCGAGAGTCGCGAAGATGATGATGATCAACTCAAGTCCGTACATACGTTTTCGTCCAACCACATCAGCCAGGTATCCGAAACCAAGTTGACCAAGGACAGTTCCACCAGAAGTGGAGACTTTGATAGCGGTATCCGAGTTGACTGGAATAGTACCGTGGGATTTGCTATCGTTGAAATACACTATTCCAAGCATACTGGTGACCAGGTTGATAGCAAAGATCTGGGTACCTGTTAGTCGGACCAACAGGGCGAAGTAGGACGACATACATCATAAGAATCAGTGAAGAACCCAATACCTGCCACTACGCAAGCTCGTACATGGTACCAGCCGAAAGGAGCCTTATCAATCTCAGCAAGAGCAAGTCTCCTTCGCTCATTGGGATCTTGGATGTGGGCGAAGTCGTTGTTGAAGTTATGGAAAGCATTGTTGCCTCCAGATGTCTTATTCATCGCTGCGATATTGGCAGGAGTTGCCATTATATCTGATGTATGTCTTCAAGACGATGCTGTATTGACTTGTCGGCGGAAGCTTTTGATTGAGGGCGTCTGAAATATGGCGCGGCTGAAGAGGATTTCGAGGGGGTCCTGATATTTGTACGAGGGGGGTCTGCAGGAGCAACGTAGTGGGTCCTCGGAGGTGGATTCCTGCAGGGATACAACATGGAGGTAGTACTTTCTTTTGGGCGTTTTCTCGGGCTGGGTGGTGTGGATCGGATACTAGTCTAGGAGATGGTAGCCATCAGGTAAGGGTGTGTCGATGCGCCAAGAAATAAGGTTGCAGCGACCGGGAAGAAACCTAGTTGCATCCTACGAATGGCTCTATCATGATGACAGTTAGCTGCTCTGAATGGTTCGCTATCATTAGTTGAATGCTTTAAGATTTGCAATTGATAAACTGCAAGATTCGAGACACACCTTCCAGTCCAGTCGCTTCGTTCCGCCGTCTGGAATGGCACCGCACCAGCACCAGTACCATTAGCCAAAAAACTAAATATGTTTCCGTGGTCTACTAACACCGCTACACCAGCTGGGACCAATGGAAAAGCATGCCATGAGCACGATGCAAGAAGCGAAGAGCAAAAAAAACGTCTCTCTGAAAGTGCATTCCATCGTCAGAGGGTTTGCTGCCAACGAGGAGGTCAACTTTGCGAGAGCCTTGCCGACAACATATTGCTCTTATCCGCTTCTTCTGGTGGCGTACTCCGAGCCATGCTGTACGCAATCGATCGAGATGGGCTTCCGGTCATTGGTGGATACCTGTGCTGAATCTGGAAAGCTTCCAGAAAATCCTTGAGCGGTGTTTGACCTGGGCCGTTCTCACCATGTCCCTCCTTCTCCACGAGAAAGTTCGAGCCATCCATCCAAGCAACGTGTCAGCTCAGAGGAAGATGTACAAGCCGGCGTGATACTGTCTCGAGACTTGACGTTAACAATGACATCGGACACTTGTTCGTGGCTGTCCTGGACATCTCTTGGAAAAGGCTTGATACACACACAAGCACTGCTTCCCCAGCCTCGGCGTCTTGGGAGGACACAAGAAAGCCTTGGATGCATCGAGCCACCTCACACGAGCAGCTGAACAGGATGCAAATTTGATGTGGCTTTCGAGATACAGCGGACGGTGACATTGGAATGAGAGGTGTCGTTGAAACTGACCAGTCAGAACAGCGAGATCAAAAACGTGGTCGCAGCGTTGGCCAGGAACAGCTGGGTCTTTCTGGGGTCTCTAGCGTTGGGAAGCCTGAGTCTAGACTTGGTGGGGAAAAGCTTTCCGTGTCTCGCCTATCGAACTTTTCCCCCACCCATCAACACCAGGCCCGACCAGTCTGGAGCCGTCATCTCGAATTCCTTTCTAAAAGCTCGTTCCTAAAGGATAATCCATTAGACGTGGCGCTACTGGCGTACAAATGGTATGGAAGCCACAGATGATTCCACACACCACAGACGAAAACGTACGTGAATAGAAACAATTGTCGTCTTCTTGTTCTCGGCACTTTCTTCAGATACTCCCTCCAGCTAAAGGATCAAGAACCCGTCGTGTTCGACTCTACCACATATAATCAGATCGATATGACAAGAAAACAAAAAAGGCAGAGATATCTCCATTTCAATTTCTCCAGTTTCTATCATGTCATCTCGCATAGAAAAGCCAGGTCCAAACAAACAAGCCGGACCCTACAAACGGGCAACGACGTCTGCCAATACTTTCCAAGGCGGGATGGCGCACCGTCGATGTCTTGACCAACGACGGCGTTTCCATCGAGCACGATGCTGCGCATATCAAGCTTTGGTAAGCTTTTTGGTCTGATTTATGCCTCGAGATTGGTGCATTCTCTCGGCCAAGTGATGTGTACTGCTCGACGGGGCCCTTTTTTCTACTCTTCGGACAGAGTCTGCGATCCTCGTAAGGATTCTCATGCACATTTTATGCCCTACCTGCTTCGATCTGGTATACGGCTCATCAAGGCATTCTTAAACCAAGCAGCTGTCGTCTCGACACCTCGCGGTAATATCTTCTCTCTTCAATAAGCATGTCAACCCATCTCCTTCTGCCATCCTGGTAAGGTCTTCGTTCTTCATAACCTCTATTCATCGACTTGTCAGCAAAATGTCTGACTCAAACCACCACATTGGCTCGCCATCTTCTTTCCGCACACATTCACCATCCGTAGATCACCAGATCATTCAGAGCACGTTCTTGAGTTCTTCTCGAATTCATGCGAGATTTCAGAGCTTCAAGTGATCGCCATACATAAGCTCCCGCTGTGGAGTCATTTATGTCGTAGATCCCATTGATTAATGACGCTGCCGCCGTTGGCTGGGTAGAGATATCTGACGCTGCTGCTTGATCGCCACTACTACTGTGTATGTGTATGTGTATGCGTATCTGTATGTTTGATAAGGTATTCTAAGTTCATTTTGAAGGTACAGTCACTGTTATTAATATTAATGATTGGCGCAGTGTGCTCGGAGATCAAGAAGTCTCGATTTGCAGGTGAGCGTTCGTGCTGCTAGTCTCGAGTTTGCTGTCATCAAACTTCTGCTGGCTCTCACCGTGAACAATCAATAGGGAGTCAAGAGAACTGGTGAAGTATGGTCAAATTGCTGATTGGAGAAATGTCTATGATTCGAGAACTTATGTCAAGTCATCAAGGGGACGCATACACCTAAAGCGCGATTTAGAAAGTCGCAATCCACCCTGTCTTAGACATACTCTTTGCTGCGCTGTCCTGCCGAGAACAGCCACTGTGATCATTTCATGCTTTATGTACTGCTAGTAGGTTCGGTGTCTGTGCTTCACTTGGTGAGCTGAAACGGCTCGATCCAAAAATGTCACCAAACCTTGCCCCGCTACTGGTAGGGCCACACTGTCGACCGTGAAGAGAGACAACCGCAAGAATCAAGTGAATAGACTAACCAATCATATATTTGGAGAGAAACTGTAGAGCTATCTATATCTTGTTACCTGTACTCAGTGCTTACAATCCAAGCAGCGAGCAAATGATGGTGTACCAGTCCCAGAAGCTTTGTTTCGGCGTGTCTGAGAATTTTCTCTAAGACGCAGGCAGTCTTTCAAGACGACAAAATCAATCTCAAGATTTCCAGATATAGTATCTAGTCTGTTCTACACGTCTGGCAAAGTTAACAATAGAGCTTTGCTGTCAAATTTCCCCACGAAAATGTTTGTTGTCACGAGTTGATTTCTCGCTTAGCACTTTCACCTCGCAGCCGCGTCATCATGTTGGTGAATCTACATACTTGCAATTATGACGGAATTGGGCTCCGATGTTGTACAGAATGAAGCTGTTTCTGTAACAACTATGTACTCAAGTCGCTCGTGCTTCTATCATACCCTTATCCATGGGTCAGACGTGTTGTAGTCACTGTTGAATGATACCATCAACTTGGTAGAAAGCGCTGGTGAGATTTATATATTTGAGTTCACAATTAATTGAATAATTCGAATGATGTGAGGTTTTAAATCTAATCTTTCCCATATACGATGCCTGCATTTGAACTGACAGAACTACTAGATGTGTTGGGTGACGCATCAGTCGAGGAATACCATGTGACATAGAAGAACTCCACGCGACGAAGTTGATCCACCAGCGTTATGGGTGAGATCTCGTCAGTAGATTATTACATATAGACGTCTCCTGGAAGATATGGTGTCATTGTGGGAGATACAGCTTTTAAACGACACCACAGACTTCTGCAACCCTTTCAAGAGGTATACTCTATGCTGGGGCTGGACTTCAGCATTATGAAGCCTGTATTCCGAAATGCTCCTGTCTACACAATCCAAAACACTAGTACTGAGTTGGTATTTGCTATTCGTAGTCTTTATTTTCAATACATTACGGCGTAGCGAAACCTCTTTTGCCGTCGATATCTGGACTGTTGTCAACGTACCAGCCTATCTTCTGATACGACTCGGCCTGGAGTGGTGATAACCATTTTGATCAGTATTTCTGGAACGATACCCAATCTATTATCCAACGAACAGTTTTCCGAATTTTGACGAGAAATTCATCGACCGATGTGGCTTGGACAGGTTGGATGACTCCTTACCTCTGTAATGATGCTCCAGCCATATATGTCTAGTTGTAGAGCAGTGGATCTACAGAGCGTGAGCATTTAAATGTATCTCAAACGATGACTTTTTATCATAAAGCTCGCCTCAATACATGACAGAGCATCAATCAATTTCCCGTGAGCCTGTGGATGTGCTCGCCTGAGTGAATTCATTGCTCGAGATTTCCTCGGAGTTGTCATATTGAGCACGAAGATGAGCGACTTTGCTTGCCAAACAAGCTGCTTACAGTATGATTGAAGTTTCACTGCAGCCGGAAGAGTTGTATAGGAACGTAACACCCTTCTGAGGGATTCGAGGTGAGATTTGCCACTGGGAATAAACGCCCCTGAGCTTCAAAATTGGCCAGAATCTACCATAGGTCGACTGATGTTTCTTTCGTACGATGCAAGTCAATTCTCATGATACGTTTCCCAGGTTCTGTTAGGCAGCTCAACACACGACATTGTGAAGTGTTGACGGGTGGCGAAAGAAAAGCACGTGATCATTCCCAAGTTAAAGAGTATGAATGAATTGCTTTTTCTTTCCCAGCCAACCTACCCAACTATCGCAATCCTATTTCTCGTCTTTGTTTCCCAAGCCATCCACGCCCCTTCCCATCTAGCACGACTCGAAAACCTCCTAAATCCGTGGTCGTGGCTGATTTGTAATGTGGCTTGTTCAGCTTCACGTGACCTTCTTCCTTCTTCCACCCCCTTCCCGCTGCCACCAGAAGGCACTCGAGATGCCTCGTAATCGCGATTTCTCACCAAGACGATTGCGTCTTCGACTCAGCCTGGAGGTAGGAAAGGTGTATATAACAGCAGCTGAGATCAACCTTGAGATTTCCTTTTATCATTCAGAAATAGACACTCAGATCTTCACACAGTTCCTCAAACTCACTTCAACTTCCATCTCAAACTCTCAAAGATTCCTTCTCAAAGCTCAAACACCTTCAACAAACAGACAAGTATCAAAATGCCTTTCTTCCCACAAGCATACCTGCCCACCGAGGCCGCTCTCTTCCAGCTCCTCTCCGAGCTCGACCAGCCCCAACAAAAACAACAACAACACCCCTGCGCTCGCCGCGTCCACAGACCTCAAACCTTCACACCCCGCTTCGACGTCACCGAGACGAACGAGGCATATGAGCTGTATGGCGAAGTCCCAGGTTTGGAGCAAGCAGACCTCGATATCCAGTTCCAAGACGCACAAACTCTCGTCATCAAGGGCAAGACCGAACGCCGTCTGAATAACACCGCTTCCACCACAGCCGCTGCTACCGTCCAAGAAGCTGAACAAGCCGCCCAAACAGATGCCGAGACATCTTCTCAAAAGTCTGGATACAGCGCAACTGTCGAGGACGATTATGATGAGGCTGATACCCCTCTTGTCACACCCGCCAGCACCACAACCACACCAACAGCTGCCGAAAAGGGCAAGCAGCCAGAATCCGCAGCTGCTTCGTCTTCTACTGCTGCTCCGGAGACTGAGGGCCCAAGACCAAGATACTGGGTTGCCGAACGCAAGGTTGGAGAGTTCGCTCGAAGCTTTACATTTGAGCAGAGGATCGAGCAGGATTTCGTGACTGCTGGGTTGAAGAATGGTGTCTTGAGCGTTGTCGTTCCGAAGAGTTTGAAGTCGAAGAGGGTTGCTGTTAGTGTTTTGTAGAGCATGATAATGGCAGACTCGGGATAGACTTTCTTCTAGGGTCATGATAAGCTTGTATTTGTAGAGAAATTTTGGAGTTGATGGATGGAACTTGTGCTTTGCACTGGCATTGCTTGGAGTTTAGGCATCAGCGGACCTAGATCAGACACTCATTAATGAACAATCAATTGAAAACCGTGTTCAAATTCTTGCAGATGAATGATAACGTGAGCTCATGGAAATTCATGCATCTTTCCCTTCCCAGTTACGCTCATGACTTCATGACTTCATCGTGCTAGGCGAGTAAGCCGTTTTTTAGCCCTGGCGGCTGGTTAAAAGGGTAAGGTAACACACAAATGAGATGTGAGCAGGCAAGAAGAATGTCAAGTACGAAGACGAATTGGTATCCAAAAAATAGTAACTGCCAATATACAAGCACCGATGACTGACCCTCTCAAGATTTCGATCGTTTCTTCTTTACCACCCCTGATTCCTCACGATCAGCATCGGCTTTTCGTTTCAACGACCGTGATCTGTTCGAAGCCCCATAGTAAGGTTGTGGATTCCTTGAAGTCCGAGGATTGAGCTGTGTTGACATAGTAGGGCTGGTGCGTAGAGGAGCCGTGGAGTCAGAACGCCTAGCAGGACGTGACTTCGGACGCCATGGGAGGTGCGATTCATTAGGTACCGACACATCACTTTCGACACTGGACAAGTCGCTGATCGACGACTCGTATACATTACTTGCCTTGCGCGGCCGTCGACGGGTACTTGTCGACCTCTGCCGCGGATGTGGAACGGAGTGGTTATCCTTTTCCTGGTGTTGCTCTGGACGTGGTGCTGGGATAGGTTGGGTAGGTATTTCGCTGGATCCAGGGCCGAGAGATGGAGCTCCATCAGGCCAGCTGTCTTCCCCCTGAACTGTTCCGTCTGGAGCCACAATTCTACCACCCAAGCGGATCACCTCATTTCGTAAGGCCACTACCGTGCTTTCAAGTCGATGGCATTCCGCACGAAGCCGCTCGCACGCAGCCTCAAGTTCTTCTCTGTCCTCATTTGAGTGGTCGAGGTCTTGTCCAATTTGTTGATTCTGGATCTCTAAGGTCCTTGATCTTGCCTCTGCCGTTGCTGCTCTGGCCTCGACTTCTTGTAACGTGATGTTTGCGGCTTCGAGCCTATTTGAGAGGGTCTTGTTCTGCTTCTTCTCTTCTTCTAAGAGATCTCTGCAATCATGGATCTCCTTCTCGTCTCTTTGCGTCTGTCTCTCCCATTGGTCGAGATTCGTCCGATAGTCGTCTTCAAGGTCTTCAAGTAACCGCTCAAGTTCCTTGACATGAGCTAGAGCTTCGTCTCGCTGCGCTATAACCCGATTCAATTCTTCCATGACCAAATAATCTGTTGGACCATTTGCATGCCTAGACAGGCATTCATCCAGAGCCATCTGAAGTTCGTTTGCTGTGCCGGTCGCTTTGTCGAGCTCTGCTTGAAGTGTACCTAGTCTAGCCAATGCAGCGTCCCTTTCCTCTTGTATATGGACGAGATCGCCAATTGTTATGTTTCCGTGTCGTACCAAGCCCATTGAGACTTGATGAGCTTCATTCAATGCCTTTCCTAGTTTTCCGACTTCGATTCGCAGTGTCTCCCTCTCAACCCTCAGCCTGTTCTGAGTTCGCCTGCAATCTTCCGATTTCTCACGCTCCGCCAAAGCAGCATTGTTTGCCGCTTCTAGCGAAGCCTGGAGCTCAGTGACAACGTCATGTGCTGTTTCAGCAGCTGAATGAGCAAAGGCGTTTTCTGCCTGTAGGACTTTGATCTCGACTCGAGCGACATCTCGTTCATGCTGAGCCATCGATGCTGCTGCTACGGCGTGCTCTAACTCTTCTTGCAGGAATCCGACTTCTTTGCGCTCGACTTCCCTCGTGATTACTTCTGTGTCCAAGACATTTGCTTGCGTTCGCTCTTGGGTTTCTTTCCTGCGAATTTCTGCCTGTACCTGTGCAATCTTCTCTTGACTCACTGTCAAGGAAGCTTCGAGGATGCGGATTCGCTGATGTGCGCCATTTCTTTCTGCTGTTCTTGTTGCCAGGGTCCTGCGAGCATCCTCGTTCTGTTGGATTGCCGAATCGCGCTCTGAGCGAATGAGGGTAATTTGTGCCTCGTTGAAGTCGTCGGTACTTGCTGCAGGTATAGCCTGGGTCGTGTCGTGGTGCTGAGCGATATGTAGCTCTCGCCTGTCATCCCTTCCTATGATTTCCTCTCCATCGTCAGCCAAATCAATGATCTCATCTTCTGATGAGTCGATCAATGTCTCTATCCCACTGCTGTCGCTTTGTATCGAGTTCCGTTGCTGGACGAGCACTTCGTATCTGAATAGTATTGTCTTCAACTTCTCCCTTAAGTCTTCATTCTCGTCTATGAGCGTGTCACGATCTGCTTCCACCATGACCTTCTCTGCCTTCACTGCAACAAGTTTCGCAAGGATCTCAGATTCCGTGGATTCGTGGTCACTGTGCATTCTCAAGGTTTCTCTCTCAAGTTGCGATAGGTAACCACCCTCACGATGCATCTCATAGTAAAGGTCTGGATCAACCACAACGATGCCTCGCTGGTCGACTAGATTCTGAACAGTCCTATTTCCGCCAAACAACTCAGATGACAGTAAGCGTCCCACTCGTTCCTCGAGGCTCTGCACCCGGGCAGAATACGAATTTCGCTGATTTGTAATGTCGGATAAGATCTGGCGGTAGTAGACTTGTTGCTGGAGAGTGCGGGGTGATACCTGGCTTGGGTCATCGTCAGGATTGGCGAAAGCTTCGTTGGATTCCAGAACAACTTCTTTGAGTGCCTTCAATCGTTCTTTCAAAGCTCGTAGTTGCTTTCGAAGCCGTTCTTCCGCATCTCCGAACCTAATGTCATAGTCTGCAGCTGTATCGGCATGTGAGTTTCCGTTGTCGACTTCAGGTTGTTCTGGATGGCAATCCGGCGAGTCATTGGACGACGTTTCGATCGGCGCATCTAATTGCTCCATTTTCACGTAATTTGGGACTGCTGATATCGTAGACGAAAATCTCGATGAAGCCTTCAGAGAGGTGTATGTTTTGGTCCATTGTTTTGGATGAAGGAAATGCGCGACAAAGAAATCGACAAATGTGCACATTTCATTCGACAAAGAGCCATGCTGAACACAGAATCGCTTTTGGCCTATGGATGATACCAGTATCATTAGGGCACTTATATCCAGTGAAAGAGTTACGCATCAAATGCTCCCCAGCGCGTATAAAGTCATGTTGTGCTTCAAGTGTCGAAATAGTACCAGAATGCCAAAGCATTAGTGAACAAAAGGATCCGCAGAGGCGGATATGAACATTTGGAATATCAATAGACACCGCTACTTTGCAAATTCAGTGAAAGAAACGCATCTCAATAAGAAAGAAACGAGAGACCAGGCGTGAAATAGTGAGGGCATCTCGGGGCTCGAGATGCACAGGCCAGGCGATTCTCCACGGCGGATCTCATACCTGGGCTTCGATATAACTTCCACTTGCTCACTAGAGCACGAGATACATAGCTGAGGGTCGACATGAACAGTTCCTATCAGTGTGGGGGTTGCCTAGGGGTGTGTTAGGATTGTTGCGAATATCGTTCAAATGAAGCAGTTGCTGGATGTTGCACGGGCGCCGAGATACCGAGATCCTGATGCCAAGCACTCCGACTAATCGCGCACCTCGGCCATCCAAGACTACCAGGACTTCGGTATCTTCACCAGATCCGAGTTCCTGCGACAGCATGACCAGCCAGTATCGAAGCATACGTGCCTTCCAGTCTATCACGATGGTAGAAATGCCGGCGAAATGCAAAATGCCAACCCTTCGACAGCGAAACGGGCCAAAAACGAACGTTCGACCAAATTTCGAGACACAAACAGGACAGCTAGTGCTTTGGAAGATGGGTAACACCGGACAAGACTGATGCTGAAGATACGTATCTTGGGCTCAGACTTGAAAGCTTGCTCATGATGCGCCTGTCCAGTGGGCTGCCACCTTCCGTTGCGATTTTCGAATCCTCCGTTCCTTGCGATGTGCCCACAGTACTGTGAAGGGTCTGGATACGGGCTGGGTGCCTGCAATGGCAAGGAATGGGCGAATTCCTGATATCGAGTTGAGATGCACACGCCAATTGCAGGACGCAACCTCGGTGCAAAATCGTTACCCAGGAAAATTTGGCGCCCCTGACCAAAGATATTAGCAGAGGCTGGCACAAGGGAACTGTGAAAAGGGAGCAAGTTGCGAGATCAAGTATTTTCTGGTATGTGGCTTGAAAGCAGATACAATACATTGAGGGGATCTAAAGCGAAGCAAGTCTCGTTTCCGTCATTATTCAGCAAGCCCAATTTCCGCACTTTGCTACCCAAGTACGAGCATCTAATTGGACGTAGGTCGTTCACTGCTTTCTATACTCCCGACTTCCATCTGCTCATCATCGCCATTGCCATTGATCTTTGTGATGACCACCCAAAGAATCCGGTTGGCAACTTTCTCTTCGTTCTTGGCAAGCTTGTTCAGCTTCTTGTCTCCCTTCTTGTAGATCAAGGCAAGCGCCTTGTTCCTTCTCTCAATCTCCACTTCTCGAGCCTGCTCAAGAATGGCAATCTCCTGTTCTGAACGGGCCTCAATCCTGTACCTATCGTCAGGGGTAGCTGCAAGTTCGGCTTCAGATTGATGGTGGACCTCAATCATCTTGTTCTCGATGTCTTGAATCGCCTGGTCTGACTTTTCCATCTCAGCTTCAGCCTCTGGCGCTTTTGACAGCCTCTTCTCTGAGCTCTTGGTTGCTGCCTTGTTCAATTTGGTGTCCTGTCGCTTATTCAACCATCTGAGTGGCGCTCCTCCATATTTGTCATATGCCCCTTTAGGAAGAGCTGCAGCTTCGAATTCGAGTGGAGCAATGTAGCCCTCCAAGGCACGTGTCCTTCGGACTCTTGGATCTTCGACTGTGGGCGCAGGAGCAGCAACACTTGGGTCGCGAACAACAACAGCACCAGTCTCCGGAGTGAGATCGCTGAGCTCTTCCAATGGTGGGAGGAGNAGTTTTCCCTTGGCATCCACGTTATTGCAGTGGATCTCGGCCATCATCTTCTTCGTGGTCATGATCTTGGCGATGAGGTTTCTTGGAGCAAATAGAGTCGTGTTTGCCTTCTTCATGTAGCTTCGAACTCGGACCATAGACACACCTGCTGACATGCCGACAGATGCGACCTGAAAGACACCTCCGACAACTTGGGCTGGAAGAATCTGCGTTCCGAGAAGGGTACCGCCAACGATATGTGCCATCTGGAAGATAGGCGATGATATGAACGCACTGTTCAGTCCATCAATGAAATCGATGAATTGGTCATGGGATATCGGATCGGGCAGATTGGCGAGAGCCGGAGAATAGGCGCGTGCGAAGGGAGAGAAAGTCTTGATCATGAAAAGCGATGTTTGCTCTGGGACACTGTAAGTTTTGAGCAGCCTACTACGAAGGCTGTTACTGACGAGGAACGACAATTGGCTTCTCAAGCATGCCACCAATGTAATACTCATACTGGGGTGGGGCAGACTGCCTGTTCTCTTCTCGGATTGACGCACTGGCCGAGGAGACTGATGATTTCTCCATTGCTGAAAGGTTGTTTTGGCGGATTATCGCTGAGTAGAATGCCTTTGATGCTGGTGATAAGCGTGTGGTGAAATTGTGGATGTTGTGAACGCTGATATGGAACAGATTCGTGGTTTGGATGGAAATGTCGTCCAATATATATCTCAAGCTTCAGAGCTTCGGCCAGGATCCCCGACCCACAGAAGCTATCAATATCAAGCCGTGCCACACGACTTACCACACTCGGAGTAGGGAAGATCTCATTCTACGAGGCCAAAATAGACTTTTACGGGTTGAGCTAAAGCAAAAGTTCTGTGGCTTGTTCCTCGTCGTCATCGTTCCCTGAGGAAAGATCGGTATCTGATTGTTCAGCCCTGTCAAGTAGGACCAGTACAGACGCCGCCGCGTAAGCTTGTTTCTTAATTGGACATCTTTGGGCCATCATATCGTGCAGCATGCCATGTACTGACAGCCGACAAGCTTTCCAGACACGCGTTGGAAGACCTGACAAGCGAGGACTTGCCCAGGTCAGTTTAAGCTCCCATTAGAGTTATTCTTAAATAGACTTCGAGCAGGCACTAGCAAGGCTTGTCTCGGAGAGATCGCAATCCATTGGTCTGGGTGAGATATTCTGGGGCAGGTAGGGCCCCAATTCGCCGAGTACGATTCGCATTCTCGTTTAGCTCGCACCGAGAAGTTCGGACCAAAACAATGGCTTACTTCAGCCTCTTTTTCATCCACGAATGTGATTACGAGGAAGATTTTCTACCTGGAATAATTCGCACATATTTTCGATGTTACATTTGATGTCGCTAATTATCATGGAGGCGCTATCATGACATCGTTGACGGAGAACTTCAAGTCTTCAACGCGTTCTTTGCACAAACTACCCATCCCTAACCCCAATTCCCGATTTATCCAACTTCGTTTGGTAGTATTTTGGGGGAAAGTTTCATGCCATCGTATTCATATACGTTACTTCCGGATCCCCATAGCCATCCTGGCTCGACCTGTTCCCGGCTCCGGAATTTTTGAGGTCCGGATTGGAAATATGGTGTTCCTCCATCCTCCCTGATCCCCACCAGCATGTGGCTGAAAATGTCTAACCGGTGCTGCAACACTTAATACAGAATCCAGCCTCGTCATCTTGGGCAGTCACATGGAATAGGATCAGATTTCGAAAATTCGCAAGCATCAATATCGAGATCGACTTGTTGGGGCATCCAATTTCAACATCATTATCACCCATGATCCAGGAACACTTTTTTTTTCGTGTCAACCTGCTTCCTGGAATATCTTGGAGGTCAGCTCTTCTCGGTAGATCTCCCTACACAGAAACGAGCCCTCTCAACAACAGCATGATCTTCCTCGCCTCTGCAGTCTCCACAACAGCAAGCAAGCGGGCGAGCATAGCATATCGTGGCATCCAAATGGCACCATGCTGATTGAAAAGAGCTGCACCGGCAAGTTCGGAGTAATGTGCGCTGCCTTAGCTAAAGATGCAGCATGTCAAGTTTAGTTTATTTGTGGCCAGGATGCAGATGAGTACGCGAAGCCTTTCCTCCTCGGCCGTACCCGGCGGACTTCCTTAAGCACAAGAAATTGTCGATAACGTCTTCACTTCACAATCGACGTTCGTTGTTAGATTTGTGAGGGATGTCAGTACGGCGTACTCTGTGCTTATCTCGCCTCTCGTCATATTTGTCCTGCGACAGTTACTCATGTCCAACTTCACCGACATTTACTTTTCGCCGTCGCCGTCGCCATAGTTTCGAAAATAGTATCTCAGCATCTCACGAAAGACGGCAAAATTCCAGTTAGTCACATAATGGAGGTGCCTGCGCACCAGGTCTCAACGAAAGTCATGCCTAGTAAGGAAGAAAAAAATCTTGCGATTCTACTTCCGAACATGTGTTTCCTTCTTCATCAGATCCAGCAAATCAATATCACAGGTTCAGGCTAGCACCCTCTCTATCCACATGTTCCTCTGTCTTTCTTCAATTCTCTTTATCTCGGATAGATCCTGGGAGCCTCGAATGCGTCCGTACCCACCTCTTTATGGGCAGGTTGATCCTCCGCAGACGTACTCATCCCCAACCTTGTGGCACGAGCATCCACGCTTCATGAGTTCGTCCATGGCGTTCAATGCGAGGTCACGAGGGCAAGTGGATCCGCCGCAGATACTGAAGAGGATATGTTAGTATTGTGCTGTACCATTTCCATGCTATCTTCCCTCCTTTTGTCTTGGAGGACGATGGAAAGAGGGGGGGATGGATATGTGGAGGGTAATGGTAGTGGACCGAGATGGAGAGGAGAGACGTACTACTCATCGCCGACTTTATGGCATGAACATCCTCTCGCTTCGATGGATGGAGAGGGCGCGGCAAGGGCGAGGGCCGAGAGGAAGGTAAGTGCCAAGGTGAGTGAGAACTTCATGTTGAGTTGTTGATCGGTTGATCTTTGAGAATTTCAGGTGGGCTGCTTTTGTCTTCGAGAAGATCGTCGGGCACTGGATCGAAGTTGAGTGAAACCTTTTTAGGGTGACTGGGCTGCTTGCTTGATGGGCTGAATTGAATTCTTGTGAAGAGTGAGGAAGCAGTAGGATGATGAGGTTTATATACTTCTCTTCTCTCGTCTGACGTCGGCTTGGTTACATCTGACAGTTACTACACTGCAGAAGAGGAGACTGATTGCAGTGATCTACAGTCCTACATTGGATTTTCGGCGTTCGACATTCAAGCAGGTTTAAGGCACAGTACGGTACAACCAATTGAAGCTCAAAGTTCCTCAAAGTTTTAGGTCACCTTCCCAAAACATCTTCGCCACCACTTATCCTCAACCGACCAAACGAATGAGAGTATGCGGCTACTCTTCTAGTCGCCTATATGGAATCAAAGCCACCTGCCAGATCTGTATATCATATGCGTCCGTTGATTCAGTTAGTGGCGGGTCGCTCAGGCACTACTGATGCTTGAGGGGATGTATCTTGCCTCCTCTGTTTCTCGGTACAACACAACCGAAAACCACAACACTTCATATTCTGATAGCCTTTCGTTCCACAATTCTCATTCCTCATCCGCTCGTCTAAGCTTTTTCTTTTTCTAGTAAGGTCTGTCGCTGTGCCCAAATTTTGCTTTTTGCAAGTACAACTCTCATGATCGGACTGTACCTGTCAGAGCTAGGTCTCCATCCTTACCTAAACCACTTTTTCCCAGCACCATTGGCTGTGAGCATGACGAGCATCCCAAAACGCTCCATTCATCTCACGGGAGTGGCGCCAAGCTTTTAAGCTTATCTACCGCTAAATCTTCTTGTTGACGTGAAAAGAGGAGGCCTGGATGTGGGGTTCTAGGGTGGGCCCAGACGAGACGAACTGTTTTGGGAAGGTGGCAGGTAGGCATGTAGCTGAGTCCCTTTTTTGGAAAGTGCAGGCTGCTGCCTGTACAGTATAATAAAGTGCAGGTAAAGGATTATGGTTAAGGGAGCGTGCTTGGCTTTTGGCATGAATTCTTTTCTGCTCTCGTTGTGATTAATTTCGTGGAGGCGGAAAACCACCACTTCGGCGATACTCTGGTGCCTGGGAGGCGTGCACCTGCAGAGTATCGATCCGGAAAGTGTCGATTCTCGGCGGGAAATGATTATGAAATACACATCGAGGAACCCAAGGAGGACCAAGGCGAGAGAGGTACTGTAAGCTGACAGTGGCCTGAGATATCGAGATCACAGCCGACACTTCTCGTTTATTGACATCCAATTAATCTTGTGTAACAGTGAGACGAATCCTTCGAGGGTTTCTGTCGGCCGCCACTCCATGACGGAGCGTTTAGTAAGACGATACGATCGTGGTACGATACTTGACTTCTTGATAGCAACGACAAGATGCCTAGAACAGCCTCCCAGACCCACGTGGTAGAGCAGCAGAGTGATATGCAAGTCTTGGCTCGTAAGTGCTGTATGGAAATGCCCGGAGTCAGCTGCAGACGAGATGGACAAGAAACACATATTGAGCTTGACATAGATGGCTGCTGAATTGTGGAACATGCACGGTAGCGTTTGTACTGCTGCAGAAGAAATAAAAAAAGAAAGTGGCAATGTATGGGGGATCGCCCAGCATCGGTTAGGTTACACAGGGTTTGTTCCTCAGATAGGGGGAGCGGTTTCCCAATGCGGGGTACAGGCGGGCTCTTGTCATCTATCCTCTTGTCCTTCATCACATCTAAATAATGTGGCTTCCATGACCGATCCGGGTCGAGAGTTCAATCACTTCAGTAAGTTCCATATCCTCTTTATACATATTCCAAAGTTTAAAAGGTTTTTTCTGTCTCAAGTGCACATTGCTTTTTACAGTACGATCTTCACCTGGCTCGGGAAGATATAGATCCAGCCAGCAAGCAGAAGCAATTCTTCAACATTTCCTGCACTTTTCCCCCGATCCGAATTCGGAGATTCCTCCTTCAAATCGTACCACGAATACCGAGACTCCACCGGATCTACACTGTAGCAACAGATCCCAATTTGCTTGTTTTCGCGTACCTAGGCAGCTACATGTTTGTTTTGTGAAGCGAGAGCATAACATTGGAGGGAAGGCTTCCATTGGCGCGGGGTTTGGCTGGGCTGGATTGGTGGGGTGCATTAGTGGACCCCTCTTGAGATTGAAGGTATGGCGTCACCAACGTCATGGTGATGGAGTGAGATGATGAAGATTGGGAAAAAGTAATGCTAATTTTCTGTTCTTTTCCCACTTCAAATTTATTGATCCGCTAGATCTTTGAAGATATTCAGAGCACTTTTTTTCATCGAATTTTGGAATTCGAAGATTCATTGTTCAACAGCTACAGTCTAGTCGTCTACAACACAAGGAGTCTTCAAAATGTCGGAAGCAAGGAGAGTAAGTCTCAACTCGCAGGGCGAGCTCGCGCAAGGAGAAGTTCAGAAGACGGATATCGTGTAAGCTTCAACCTCCATACTCTCTTCTCTTCTCGACCTTCACAAGCAACATACCCAAAGAAGACTACATTTCAAGGCTGTATCAAACGACTGACACCGCACCAGTTTATACACATCCGGCACACCAAATGGCCAGAAAGTCTCCATGGTCCTCGAAGCTCTCGGGCTGAAGTACGAGACGAATCACATTGATATCTCGAAGAACACGCAGAAAGAAGAGTGGTATCTGAAGATCAATCGTACGATTTCCCCATTCCTCCTTCGTCGTCTCCCGTACTTCGTCTATTCACTCACCACTTTCCGTTCTCATACCTCCTACTCCTTCTATATCCCACCCCACTATTCCTGGATTACTGCTGACATTCCTTATCACAGCCAATGGACGCATCCCCGCCATAATCGACCGCACTGAGACAGCAGACGGTAAGAGTCATGAGAAGAGGGTTTTTGAAGGGATGGCTATCATGCTTTATTTGTGTCAGAAGTATGATCGTGAATATGTTATTTCGTATGCTTTTGATAGTGATAAGTGAGTCGTCCCTCTTTCTCTCTTCATTTTCTCTCCTTCTTTGGTTGTGGGGAGTGTTGAGATGTGGTGAAGGTGCAGTAGAGTTGAAATCTTGAAGTCTTGGATATGGATGAGGAAGGAAGCTTGCAATGGAGCTTGGCTGAGGCTGGATGTTGAGCTCTTAAAGACTGAGATTTGAGATATAAATGCTAATGGGGATGACACGCATAGGTATTGGGAAGTCGTCGAATGGATGACCTGGATGCAGAGTGGAATCGGTCCCATGCAGGTTCGTCTCTCCGCCCCTTCACCTCCCATCAAAATTCCAGATCCTCAATACCTCATCTCTCCTATTTTTGAAGCACACATATCCATCTGCTTGAGATATCTAACAGACAAATGAACTCAGGGCCAAGCAAACCACTTCTTCCGCTACGCCCCCGAAAAAATCGAATACGCTATAAACCGCTACCAAACTGAAGTCAGTCATCTCCCCTCCCCCCTCGTCCCCCTCGTCCCCCTCTTCCCCTACCTCTTCCCCCCTCCCCTCCTCTCCCCTCACCTCTCACCTCCCCACCTCAACTCAACTAAATCCCCCTCCTCCCAACAGACCAAACGCCTCTACAGCGTCCTCGAACACCGCCTAGCCCAGCAAAAGTCAGCAAACCACACCGCAGCCGGCACACAAGCTTCGACCGCAGGAGGCGACAAGAAGAAAGCCGAAGGAGGGGGCCCGTGGATCGTGGGTGATAAGTTGACGATTGCCGATATAGCATGTTTCTCATGGGTGAACTGGGCCGAGTGGGCGGGTGTGAGTCTAGACGAATTTCCGTGAGTGCTCTCGGAATCTCCTGGCTTCCTTCCGAATATACATATATATGACGATGCTGACAAGATTGTGTGTGATGCATAGGGAGGTGAGAGATTGGGCTGAGAGGATTAATGCGAGACCTGCTATCAAGCGCGGCTTGGACGTCCCCGAGCCGTTCAAGATGAAGGAGAAGATGAAGACGAAGGAGGGGGAGAGGGAGTTTGAGGAACATCATAGTAGGTGGGTTATGGATGGGCAGAAGAAGGATCAGGAGAGGCATAAGTGAGGGGTTCGGGGTCTGAAGCCCTCGAAGTTGGTTGGAGTGGGGGTGGGGTGAGAGGTTTGGATACGATTTGCTTGATGTATTTTGTTGATGGGATTCGGATTTTGGCTTTGGCTTTGTTGTCGAGTGGGCAAATTGTGATGGGGTATATGTCGTTATTTCGACGGTTTCTCATTCTCGATTGGGGAGGCGATTTGTTTCTGTAGCACTAGTATTTTTCAGCTTATGCAATGAATGAAATGGCTTCTTTATTTCATGGGTATGTTGGAATAGATTGCTGGTATGATATACCATTACCTCGTCGAGTGAAGAAGTGAACTTCACCATTCAAAGACCGTGATATTGCAGATGTATTCGTTGATCCAGCCAGTATTTTAATCACGGACGGTACAAATCTGAACTATGGCTCAACTTCTAGACAGGTAAGACAAGCTTGACAATGTGATGGGAACTGGCATGAGCTGAAAAGATCGACGAAGAAAATTATGCTTTGGTACTGCCGAATTACCACACCTCCAGGTCGGCGCCTTGTATCGAGTCGTTCATGTATACCAGTTGGCCAAGTCCTGCTGCTACATTATGAACAGCATCGGAAGCGATCCGTGGCTGCCGAGTCAGCTCTTTGTGGTCAGAACTATGGAAGGTGGAGAGGTAGATCAGAGTTGGTCACCCACTTAGTAAATTCTGCTGAAGGGAAGAACCACTCGCTGAAAGGACTTCACGATCTGGTAGAGGTCATTAGAAGTAGTTGAGAGCTGAGAGGATTGTCCCGAATCAATTCAAATTTCTCGGGGAGTTGACAAGTCCCGTTCAGACATGTGGAAGATCGCATCTACTGGCAAGTCGGTCGATTGGTGAACATTGACATGAGAGCGACATGTATTAATGCTTACTTGCCCGTTTTGCAAGAAGAAGACGCAATAAAGGAGATGTCGATTGAAGCGCCTTTGCTGGCAGCGCTGGCTCCACTTACGATCCGGGTTCTGTATATGACTGTCCAATGTGCAAGTGAAGCAGTCAGGGACAGTAAACCCCACGGGTTGATTGTCCAGCGCGATCTAGTGACATTGGCTGCTCTTACTGCTGAGGATCATTAGACTCAATGGCTAGACATTATTTTAAATTGAAGAGGAGCCGACATAATTGGCTGTGAGAAGTCGAGAAACACATGAGACGTATAAAACAGCAGATGTCATAAAATTACGCTAGAAAATTATACCGGGGGATACATTGTAAGGTGTACCGGCGATATCAGCCTCTTCTTTCAGCACTAAGTTTCTTTGTTGTTTGTTCCTCGAAGTCAGCCAGAAGGAGCAGGCCGCTTCAGGTACGCGTTCTAGACTCAATCCCGTGACGTCGAAAAATATTCAGGTCCCGTTTAAGAAGGGGGAGTTCCTAGAAGAGTGGGACTCGACCAAACTTCCACACCGCTGGTCTGCCGTGACGTCGGCTCTTTTTTTCTTGCGCTTGAAGCGTTTGGCTGAGAGAGGAATAGAGAGATGGTAGGGTGGAGTGCATGTGGGCAATGTAGGGTCGATGAGGAAGTAAGGTACCCGAAACCAGGAACCGTGGTCGTGTTCGTATAGTTGAGGGTGCTATTGTGTGATAGAGGTAAGGCGATGGGCCTGCGGAGCACAACGATGGGTCTTTTGGTCAGCCTTGTAATTGACTGGATGAGAGATGCTCTTTGTACTGGTCTGGATGTCGCATGAAGGAGTCGTGGATTTCGTGTGAGTGGCCGTGGATTTTGCTAGGTATGGGTGAGTTCATGAGCGTGGGGGTTGAACTCTATCTCACGATTATTTTCACCTGCTTGACGTTACTGCACTGCACCCGCATCTAGACTTTGCAGAAAAGTGTGCGTGCCTTGCATCTGCATCTATTTTGCAGTAGATGGGAGGGATGAGATTTCGATGGCCGTATGCTGGCTAAAACGTTCGTGGGTAATAATGGTAAGCTGATGGCAGGATGGATCAAGGAGGAGGTTTGTTTAGCGCGCGTGGCGCCTCTTTTGGTCCAAGGCGGGTTGGTGGCGGGGTTGCGATGGAGGGGTCGCTGGATGTCGGATTGGTTGGGTGTGAGATGGCGCATTCTTACCTTCATATCCATGATGCGGGTAGGATGGATGAGAGTTGGAAGTGTAAGTGGTGATATAAAGTATCTTGAGTCATGGGATGCTTGTGGACATGGATTGTAACGTGAGGAATAGGAAGGTAAATGTTCTGTAGCAGCAACAGGTACGATGATTGTCGCAGGTACGTGAGACGTGTTGGAGATTGTGAAAAGGTCTTGGTACAGAGTTTACTTGACTGCGCCCGATGTGGTGTTAAAGACGCATGTACAGGAGAGGTAACTTACGAGGTTTATCCTGGGGCTCTTACAGTACTATAGCTTACAGCAGATGAGATCGAATATGTCGTACATGTCTTAATGCACCTAGTTGTAGTCTGTCCTGTACGTCCGTACAGCGGTAGCCAGGCGAGGCTGCACAGTACCTATAGTTATGGTGCCTGTACCTGTGTACCTTGCACCTGAAGCGCACAGGACAGCCTGACCTGATTAGACCTGATCCCTCGTTCCTGGGCCTCGTCGTCTGTTGGCCCCGTGAGTGTTTGTGAGTAATGGGGATGCCAAAGCTCGTATCCTGATTTGATATCCATCTCACGAGATGTCAGCTTGGACCCTTTGGCTGTTCGCCATCCTTCAGCTACCCCTCCTCTTCCTTGCCTGTCATGTCACGCCTGGCAGCACTCGGCTTGTGATGTGCGTGCGGGACCGACAATGGGAACAACAAAGCTTGAGCGGTGAGTGGTGGAAGCAACGATATGGTAGGAAGAGGAACGCCTCATAATTCCTTATCAAGCAGAATAAGCCATGCTATGCTTGGCTGAGTGTCTTGTCCGACAGAAGCCGTGGAGATGCAGATGCAGAGACATGAGATAGGACAGGAGAGGCAAGGATAGAAGAAGTCGAGATGCTGAGAGGTTGATTGCGCAGGGAAAGAAGGGAATAATGACATCGTTCCCGCGGCTGATCCGGACAGGAAGGAAGAGCTAGACCAGGATATGAGGTGGGGATTTGGGGACTTATTTGACTTGGGTGGAGTGAACCTGGAATGGGAATGCCCTGGAGCGTCGGTGGATGTGGATCTTTGGAAGGGGAGAGGGGTGGAGGGGAGTCAGGGATGGTGACAGGACCACAGTACCAGGATGCGATAACCACGATAGGTCCGTTATCGATAACCTAACTGCCCTTCCTCCCCTGATCTTGAATTTGACCTTGACCTTGCGCAGTACAGTGATATTTCATAGCACTAGAGCAAGCGCATGTACCACACTTTATCTCAAGGTTCATATGTCGCAAAGAATGATAATGAACAACAATTCGGACCGAGGCGAGGCTGTTCTTATATTGTTCATCCTTGCCTCGTATACTGCCTCCCCCTCTGCAGACTCTGCAGCTCTGCCTCTTTTCTGCCCCGCGAGGTTGGACGAATAGGCAGTGTGCGGTCCAGATTGCTGCACTCTACTGCGCAGTATGCCCCATCCGGCAAGGCAAGGGCAGGAACAGCGCAATTCAGGAACCGCAAAAATCCTGAAACAGCGACAAAGAGGCGCTAATCATGACCCACCTGCTCTTGGAATGCACTGAAGTTGCGCCTCGCCCCTCCTTTGACCCTCCTTGAGCCAGCCCTCCATTTCCCTTCTTCTTAGAGGAAGACTGGAAGCGAAGCCTCACTCATGATCTGGCCTGGGCACTCGGTATTGACGGCTATTTAATCAATATCAGGTACGGCCTCGTTCTGTCCGAATCATTCGGAGTCAAGCCCAATTATCTGTACATCGGAGTTGACGAGAGACCGTTGCTGATGATCAATGGCAGAGGGAATCTTATGCTCAAACAGCACACACCTCATCTCACCTCACCTCTTACTCACATCACTTCACTTGATCTCATCTTACTCCACGACTCCTCGCCGGACATAGCAAACCACTCAAGATGTAACCACCTCTTACAACCCACACAATTACGCAGCTTCATGGAAACCTTCAAGAGACGGACTGCCCCAACTTTAAGGGCCAGGCACGGTTTTATGTGACTCGCTTCGTCTGTTTTGCCCTACCATTTAAACTTCCTCTCTGGTTACCCAAACCGGCCTCAACCCAGTACCTCAGTCCGACACTAAAACTTTGAATGTCCCCTTGGAGACGCGGATCCTCAAGACTTCCTCAACATCTCAACCACGGTTGTATAGTGAACAAGATCCACATAGATCGTACCTGGACATAGATAACACCCACCTCGAGTATATTATGTGACGCCTCTGCCCCTTGACCGAGAGTTGTTCTTCTTCCCCTGCTTTTGTTCCAGCCTCGTTCCCAACACAACACACACAAAAACTCCTTACTCTTGCATCCCATCCCATCCCATCCCATCCCATCTCATCTGAAGCCTCTTTTCCCGCTACTCACACACTTGACTCCACTCTTGTTTTTAAGTCCCCGTCCTGCAGCTGCAATTCGTAAGCCCGACGCTGCTCACACTCGCTTATCGCCACACTAGGCAAAGTCCAAGCCAGACGGGTTGCCCTTTCCAGGTTCAGGCTTTGCAGTTTGCAGAGCATTTCAACTGGCGCTGCACCTCACTGGACTCCGCTGCATCCATCGTGCCCGCCTTGCCCTGACTTGCGCCTCCTCTGCCTCTTCTCCTCTTCCTTCCCACGTCAAGTCCAGAGTCCGTAGCGCATCTGCAACTACTGCATCTCTTCTCCTCTCCTCTCCGCTCTCTCTCTCCTCTTCTCTGCAAACCCACTACCACCCGCAGATCTCGCCCATCACTTATCCAACATCCAACATTCGACCTTACTCCGTTTCCTTGGTCGCACCATCCCACCAGCGAACATTACCTCCACATCTCAGCATCAATAGCATCATCTCGAAAGCTCTGCACCGCTCCTCGTTCACCCGATTATTGTGTTCCTGGCGCTGAAGGCTAATCCTTGCTGCCGATTATCGTCGTCTATCCCCTCCTACCGCGAATTCTCCCGGTCGCATAACTCCCATATTGCCTCGTCCTCCCCGCTTCGTCTTATCGATCGCACCGCTATCGAGAGATAACATCCATCTTAAGCATCGTTCTCTACGAGGATCACCAACAGGCCCGTTCATACTCGTCGGAAGAAGACAAAGGACTCGAGAGTTGCTGCTGGTCAAGCTGGGACTTTGCAACAGCCGCCGACAACATTCATTGGATTGCGGCTCAGCCCTCCCAGCCTTCGCACCGCACGGTACCTGATTCCAGGCGGACAACGACCAAATAATCCCACCGCATGATTCTAGATGTTTTGATAGTTCATCCTCTTCATCTCTCCGACCTCTACCAACTTTCCCCTCCGACCTCCTGGGAATAGTCGCCCCCGCCATCCCGCCGACGATCCCCAGCCTCTTCCGTCATATATACTCAGACCGACCGACCCACAATCGATCACCACAATGGCTTCGACAACCTTCTCCCCAGTAAATACAACCCTCGTCTCCGATCCTCACGGTCGCAATGGAGAAGAAGCAAATCCTTTGACCCCACGTCCGAGCACTGCACCGACCTCACAACTCCACCCTCAAATGCCTCGAGACGACGCAAGAACTCCAACAAGGGCAACCTTCGGTCTGGACAACCAACGACCTCTTCCCCCAGCCTCTTCTCCCTTCGTACCTCCTACGCCATTATCTTCTAATGAGGAGCAGTCACAGCAGACGGGCTTGGCCCGCGGCGACTCGCAGCACTCGACCAAATCTCGAGATTCCGGAGATGTAGATATGGATTCGGAGGATAATGGTGAAGAAGGATCTGAAGACGACGCAAGCGTTAATGCAGATGGAACCAGATCTACGAAAAAGAAGGGGAAATCACAAAGGTTCTATTGCCTGGAATATCCACCATGCAACCTAAGTTTCACACGAAGTGAGCATCTTGCTCGGCATATTAGGTTAGCAGGCATTCATACATTGTCATTGTGATTTCCTAACGTTGACAGAAAACACACCGGTGAACGCCCTTTTCAATGCCACTGCTCTCGCAGATTCTCTCGACTCGACAATCTACGACAGCATGCCCAGACTGTGCACCAAAACGAAGATATTCCACCTGAATCACTGGCCGCCACCGGAACCAGATTCCAGAGACAAGTTCGCACGGACAGAGTCAGACCAGCAGGAAGGTCAAGGGCATCGACAGCAGGAAGTCAGGGTAGTCAAGGCCGTGGTCACCAACGCAACTCTCTGTCTCTATCGAGCATGACTAGCATTGGTTCAGCTGGATCGATTTATCCCAACCGAGATGATATGAGGAGACGCCCACCACCTTTGGTTATGGCAGATGGACGGAACCGGTTCTCGCAGGAGATCTATCGACCTGATAGTCCATCGAGCGGCTACTATCGACAGGATTCCTACCGGCCGCATTCCCCAGGCTTCAGTACTCCCACTTCTGCTACCTTTTCGACCGGACAGAACAGTCCTCATTGGACATCTGGAATGCAATCGCCAGGCTCAGCACATTCTCGCACTGCTAGTTTATATTCAGGTCACCGAACTCCTGGAAGAAGACTCTCTGTACCATCTGCAGGAAACCCTTTCCAGTCACCTCATGGGAATAACTTCGGGCCATCTGCTCTTGGTCTGAACTCATCTAATATGGGGGCATTCTCACCATCGGGAAGTATGATCTCAAGTCCTACTACGTCGAACAGTGGTTGGTCTCGACGAGAATCCATAAGCTCTGTAGAGTACGAAAACAGGCGCAGAACATGGCATCCAGAAACCCGGCCAGGTATGGAACAGTTCACGAGCCGTCTACAAAATGTCACCACCCCCAATCACTACGCTACTGGACCTGGTCCATTACCTCAGCCTCCTATCGTTCCTAGCCAGCCTATGCGTCTTCCAGGAATCGAGAGTTTTGATCCACTTCCAAGGCCAGCTACTCCTGTCCAACGTCAACCAAGCCCAATGATGATTGATACGCCAAGTCGTCCTCCAATGAACTACGATCGAGAGAGACCAGTAAGCCAGCATTGGGAGCAGGGTATGAATCGGAATATGAATCGTCTCGACATCCAGGGTACGCCCCCAACGGATGCAGCAAGTCAGTGGGCAAACGACGCGAACAGAGCAGTTTTGTCCGCCCGTGAACATATCCGACAACAACCGGCAGTTCGATTTGAAGAATCTTCATACTCGAACAGGCCACAAACTAGCAGCGGGTATCCCCAACACCAACATCATGTCAGTGCTCCAGTTGCTCCAGTCACTCCACGGGAATCCAAGCGTCAAGGCTGGTATCATGGTCCTCCTAACACACAGCAGAACATGCAACAGCCAGTACAGCGAACTTCTCCAGCAGAATCGAGCGGGTCCGAAGGTGGAATTCCCGGAACGCCCAGTAGCTCGATGAGCGAGTACAACCCTAGCATAGTGCATGCGAATGGTTGGGTGGAGAATCGGAATGGTGTTCAACAACACGATCCAAGGAATGGACCACCGAATGGATATGCTACTTATGCTCCGCAAAATGGAGCGGAAGGAGCATATACTTACGGGCCAGGATCGCACCAGAACCAGGTACAGCAGAATGATCAGGTACCAAAATCAAACAGTGGCATGAGCGGATTAGATGCACTTGTAGCTGTTGCGACAGCTCAAGAGCCTAAAAAGGTGACTGCGGCGGCCTATTGAGATCGACCGTCGAGTAGGGTCAGTCAGCCAGAGAGCAGACAGGCAGGATTCTGTGTATATACACATTACTTCTTCAAGAGATACCCGCGTTTTTCAGCACGCTACGACACGAATTTAACGACTATATGAATGATGATCGCATCGGACTGGGCACAGTGGGGAACTTTCCGTTACGATTATACAATGGGATTGGTGGGACTGGATGGGATTGGTTGGGTGGTTGCAGATGTGATTGCATTTCAGGCGTTTTGAGACTTTCCTTCACTGTCAATTTTTGACTTTTCGGCTCCACTCTCATCATTCATCCTGTTTGTGTAAATACACAACAGAGCTCAGCATTCGTTACGGCATTTTCCACAGCATTAGTACAAGTACAAGTACAATACAATACGGGAACGGGCGGGAAGCCAAGCGCCATTCGTTTAGGCTTGCATATGCATTGCATAGTTTCTCAAGGAAGAAGACCTTTCATTTGTCGCCCGAGTTTGAATCATTACATTGTGTGCTGTACCTTTTTTGATGTTCATGGGTCGTGACCGTTCTTGTTTGGTTTGGATGGTTCTTTTTTTGCTTGGTACAGGGAAGGTTTGGCTTGGGCGGGTTTTGGGACTGCTGCTTTGATACCTATACCCATGCTATCGTTTGGATTACTTGGATTTTGGGACTTGGATTGAATTCGGATTTGGATTTATCTTGGGCTTGGGCTTGGGCTTCTGCGATGTTTGTTCTTGTGCTCGGGGGTTGGAGTGGTGGAGCTTAATATTTGAGGTGAAGTGGCTGTGGGATGGATTGGGGAGGTGTCGCGGATTTGCAGTTCAAGCTGACTCGGTTGCCTTTTGAGAGGATTTGCGACGTCTTGCGACGTCACAAGTACGCTTGACACTCGACGACGACATGGAGATGGAGATGACTGGGGCCACGACTCAAACCAAGAGGCGGTTTGGAGAATCTGAAGTGGCGAGAGGAGAGAGCTGGCAGAGGACAGACCGGAGGAACGAGATCGATGGACGGACGGAGCAGTGAGAGTAGTGACCTGAGAGAGGACTTACAGTACTGTAGCGTGGCGTAGCGTATGCATTGCTTCTTGCGGATCAATCGGAATATAGGAGCAGGCATGATCGGATTGGATTGGATAGGATCGGATAGTACAGGAGTATGTATGTATTAGATAAAGCAAACGGAATGCAACGCAATGCAATACAACGCAAGGCAATCTTCCCCATATACGAACGAGTGAACAGCAAGGGTCCCCCCCCCCCTGTTTTCGTCGAGCGATTGATTGATTGTGATTGTAATTGTGATATTTTTGTGTCTACTTGGGAACTTGGGAACTTGATCATCTATCATCATGCCTTCCTCATTCATTATCCTTCCTCATTCATTATCCTTCCTCATTCATTATCCTTCCTCATTCATTATTCATCTTTAGATAACTGGACATCTACTGATATTAAGCAGGCCGAGCATAGAACGTGCCAAGCCATATCAAGTCATACCAAACAGCGATTCCACTTGATATAGATTATATCTTATAAATTATTCTCCAGAGTACAGTTGGACGCGGGGTCAGAGAGAGAGAGAGAGAGAGAGAGAGAGACTTGTATGTAGTACAGTATAGTAGAATGAAGAGAAAGAGGAAATTGTTATTTAGGTACGCTACGGTAAGGTAAGGTAAGGTAAATATATACAAAGAACAAAGAAACAACTATCTCGTCTCGTCTCGCCCATCTGCCTCATAGTATGCGAAGCAATCAAAATCAAAATCCAACTCCAGCATCAGCATCAACATCAGCGTAGTATTTAATTCTAGTATGACGTCCTGGCCTTCCCTCAGCCCCAGCCTGTGATCTCGAACTTCAGTCTCCAGGTCTCGAAGCTCGAAATTATGTTGTTTGAATCTATCCATCCATCTTAAGGTTTCGGAGACTCCTAGCAGTAGAGGAGAGGAGAGTCTCCGTTCCGATCTGATCCAACGCTGTGCCCTAGCCAGTTGACTCAATGAGGTTATATCGATGCTGATGTGATGTTGGTCGGATGCATGTCGATCTAGCAGCGCGATTCTGTGGCGCCGAATTTTTTGCAGTAGTAGTTGACCTGTTTTTACGTTGGTAGGTTAGTTCGGTTCAGCTCAGCTCTATGTGTATGTTTGTTTGTTTGCTTGCTTCTTCTTAATGTCCGTCTTGACGATTCCGCATTCGATTTTTGGATTCCAGCCGGCAAAAAAGGAAGGAAAGAATGTAGGGAGGAAGGGGAAAAGGGGGGAGGGAATGGGTGGAATGGATGGAGATGAGAGAGGGAGGGGAGAATGGGAGAAGAAAATGGGAGGGGGGGAGGGAGTAGAGGAGGATTTACCTCGTCACCGCCCATATGGTAGCCTTTTGAGCGGCAGAGGAGATCGTTTGCTACCTATATGATTGTACGTCAAATTAGCACGAAACGCTAATATGTACAGGTGCGTCTTTGTCAAGCTTCTTTTCCTCTTTCTTTTCTTCTTGCTTGGAGGGAAGATTGAGGGAGGCATAGAAGCGAGGATGAGGGAGGAAAGACGAACATATGTGCAGTCAGGACATCTATCCCACTGCTTATTTCCCGTGTTGCGGCGGAGGTAGGCGGAACACATTTGGCGGGTGGCGGAGTCGTTGTATTCGAGCTGTTATGGGTGATATGTACGTCAGTTGCTGGTGTAGGACGTGACTTTAAAAAATTGAGAGAGATGGAGGGTTTTGAGGGAGAGGAGGGGTAAGATGAGGTGGGAGGGAAGGGGTCTTGAGGGAGGGGCTTGGATTTGAGGTTGGAGAGATCTGGAAAGGTTTGGAGTTGGGAAAGGAAATGCAAATGGTACAGAGGTTGGGGGATGGAAGAAGGGAGAAAGAGTAGAGGAGGATGGAGTGGGGTGGCTTACCTCGCCGCCGCTCTTGTTAGCGCAGATACAGAATTTGTGGAGGTCGGCTGCTGCGCTGAGTGAAAGAATTGCTTGTTAGCTGGTTTACTTGGAGAGGTAGAATTTTCGATTTTGGGAAATTAGTGGTCAGGTGGAGGTTGAGAAGGAGGTGGTGGTGGGAACACTTACCCAGCGGCGAGTGCGATGACAACGGTTGCGAGGGAGAACTTCATCTTGGTTGTTGGAGAGAGGATGAGGTTGAGTGGGGAGTCGGGGAGTCGGGGAGCTTATTGGAGGTTCGGATTGAAATGAGTGTATGGGATAAGATATGAATGAGTGACTGGTGGATGATGTAAGTGACTAAGGAAAGCAGAATAGAGTCTTGGAGGGGAGTCGTCGACCTTGATATACATTAAATTTCAAGCCTGTCTGACAGCCAGCTTTAGATTTGACAGCTTGTCATGTGTCATTCCATTATCACATAACTCAACTCAATTCCAGTGGAGACTAATTGTATCCGGAATCTCGCAATCAGTTCTGAGGTGTGGACTCTGAAACACTTACACTTTCTGATCAATTTACAAGATAATAGATACGAGTCCCACGATCGATGTAGCGAGTCAAGATATGAAGAATTGAGATTGTGCCGAAGGACTGCCGGTTCTGATTGACCGGATGTGGTGCTTTGACCAGGTGTTGTTGAGCGCCCTCGCCTGCCCCCATTCTGGAGCCGGTAGGAGTTCGGCAGCGATGGAGAATACCGCTGCAAGAAATTGAGAACTTACTCAACGATCCGTTCTTGAACTTGAGTCTCACGAATAGGATGTATGAGTAAGTAGTTGAATAGTTATCTTCCGTCTTACTAGGCTGGACAATGATCCTGTCAAACGAGTTGCTCATGTTGTCTCGAACTCCAGTCCCAGCATGCATGACTGTGAAGCTTCGCCCAGCCTTAACTTTAAGTCTACCCAGCTGCCGGGAGCCGATACCTGTTGCAGCGACTCATGAAGGATCACCATGACCCCTCCGGATGGGCATATCCCAGCAAATTAACCCCCACCAACAAGACAATTGATCTCAACAAGCCGAAGTTATTTCCAAGTGAAGTAGGATTAAAGGGTGGAGTGGACTAAGCTTAAATTACAAGCTTGCTCGGGCCGGGGAAACCTTGTTTTGTTTACTTGGACCTGAGCACGGTTGTATTTGGCGAGCCAATGGCGGCTTTGAGTGAGAACATGAGCTTCCTCATTGGTTCGGAGTGGGGACCGAGAATTAGAATTCTGTGGGACTTTTTGCTTTCTCTAAGCCTTATGCACCTTGCTGGATGGTTCTTCGTCTGAAGTGTCATGAGCTAAGGTTCGGAGAGCCTCATTCTGTTCGGATCTTCCACGAATTGAAATGGAGACCATTTTAATCTCATTTACTCAACGTGGTTCGGTTCCTTCGTATCTTATCCGATATAGACCCAAAGAGAAGGATTATCCCGTTGGCACTTCAAGTCGGGAACGTTAATTTCGTTCAGGAGTACTCAAGACCCCGAGAAGTCTGGCACCACGCTAGACGACGTGCGCTCCACTACAATGTTATCGTATCTCTAATTCTACTCTATTAGAACTAATGTTGGAGGGGCAAATGTCCCAAAGCTTACGATTGACTGAGTCAAGAAAGATCACAAGGTGTCTATGTGACCAAATTCAGGAGCGTGAGGTGTTCCATTGGTAACCAACACAATCTCCTCGTAGAATGAGTCTCAATCACCTCCCTATTCCAGGATAGTGGTTGTATCAGATCTCGGATCTTCTGCGCCGAAGCAATAGATGAGCCTTCTGAGGATGTATTCAGAATGCATATAAACAAGTGATTGCCGTTGTTTATTCGTTTCACCATCAGCTCAGCTTCTTCCTACTTACCTTACCTTCCCCCACACTCACTCACCACACTCTTTTCCCACACTCGTTTGACACGTCAAACTATTACACTCTTTGAATCAGTATCTTACCACCTGCACTACCTCATAATGCACGCCATCTCCCTCCTCTCAGCTGTCCTAGCGGCCAGCTCGCTGGTCAGCTCCGCCGCTCTCATTCCCCGTAACATTGAAGCCGATGAAATCCTCGTCTTCGGCGCCAATGGTCGCCACGAAATCGTCAAGCTCGCAGACTACCACGCCGAGCTAGCACGAACCAACACCACCATTGGCCGTCCCGAATCTCCATTCGACGATGCCTCGTCATGGGAGTCACCTATCGACGGAGAAGGCTCTGACGGAAACAGCACTGATATCGAGAAGCGCTGCACGAACGTCCGCCTCATCGTCCGTAACAAGGACTCCGACTTCCTTGACTGGGATGTCCCAATGTCGTCCGCGTTCCACGCCACCGCATCCGCAGGCACCATCGCCGTGACAGCCGGCTATTCCATCTCAGACAGCATCTCTGTGTCCAGCTCGGTCGACTACACATTCATTAAAGACGTGCTGTCTGCATCCGTCGGTATCTCGTACACCAAGCAATGGACCTCGACGTATGCTGCTGCGTACACTTCCACTGTGCCCAAGGGGAAGTGGGGAATGATGGTCAGCAACCCACGTGTTTACCGCCGCAGTGGATATGCGAAGGTTGGATGTATTGGATCTCAACGCAGCACGTACTTCCAGGCCGATCAGCATTTCAGCAGTGATTATAAGGGGCTTGCTTGGGTTCAGGGTTCTATTAGTCTTTGCACTTCGAACAGCTACCCAATCAAGAAGTGTATTGGAAGCGGTTACAACCACTAAGTAAGCGAAGTGGCCGTGCCCAGACTGGACATTTGCTTCAGTAGTGCGAGTACTTCGTGTGAATGGGCTTCGGTATGAGCGGGTGTTGGATGGCAAGAGATGTTGGACAGTGTTGAAGCTCGGATGGATACGCAACATTGAGAAAGTCAGAGAACGTGCTTGAGAATGCTTAATCGGAGAGTATCTTTTGAGAGGGCTTGAGGGATGGAGAAAAGCTTGAGCAGGCTTCGTTTGACATGGGTTGGAAGTAATTCTTTGTACATATCAATTCACTTCATTTTCATCCGATTTCTAATGCAGCTTCAAAACAATCGGGTGATTGATCTCAGTATATGTGGCTAATTGATTCAGGAAAACCGTGTCTACTTCTAGATCACTCTTTTAGTATACAATCAATTTTGATCTGCTTAGACATCGTGATAATTTGAGAATCTTCTGAAATTCTCTAACCTGCCACACGTCCTTCTTCTACAGATATGTTGCAGATATACTTTTTTTGGCTTGGTGTTGGATGAGCGGAAGAAATGGGTTACGGATAGGTAGCCCCCAAAACTGGCTACTCCAATGGTAGGATTGAGTGCGGAAGATTTAAACGCCTGGAAGCGCGATATTTGGCGATTGCGGATTATCTGGTGATGAAAGATGGCTGGACTTATTATGAGGAGCTGGTATACGGATGGTGTGGCGCAGTGGGAGGCGATACCGTCGATACGTGCGAAGCGAGAACTTAGTGGCTCAGAAGACTAGAATGACTGAGAAGACTTGGAGAAATGAACATTGTCCGTCAATTGAATTCGGCTGGTCAATTTGCCCATCCGTTGTGTCCGTTGAGTCAGATAGGAGTTTCTGTGCACGACTTCTTGTTGATTTACTTGACGAAAAGGCTTGGCAGCTACCATGCAGACTGAACTGGTGGAATCGCACTTCTCAAAACTATGTACAACTTTACTTTGCAGATTATGTACAAAGCTCAGGATACATCGCAGAGAAAGGTTCCGCAACTCGAATTATTCCTTTATAGACATTGGGAATAGTATGGGTTGGAGTATGTGCAAGTTGACCCTGCTACACAAGTTGTAGCTCCCTTCCATCCAACTCCCCCACACTGGCCCCACTTGACTTGCGAAGCACCAGTTGGCGATGCAGTAGCAATGGTTGTTGTCGAAGTACTGCTAACAGCCTTGCTGGTGGTCAGTGTCGTCGGAATAGCGACACAAGCACTGCTTGAGCTTGAGCCTGGCGTAGAGGGGCTATCCGGCCTCGAGAAACACCCATTCCCGGTGCAGGTCAAATCAAACCATCTCAGCACCTCCGTGGCATTTGTCTGGATGTTATGCGTAACATTCTGCGCACTAACAGCCATGAACTTCTCCCCGTAAATGAATGTCGTCCAGCCAGGCTGCAGATCATTGGGGATAGTCTTGATAGGCGTGCTCGGCAGTCCAAGCACAGCAGTCCACTCCTTGATCTCTTCTTGTAGATTCTGAGGATATAAGATATCATCTGCCGTTCCATGGAAGACTTGCATCTTTGGTCTCCATCCATTGTAACCTGGATACGCGGCTTCGACAATGGCCTTCCACTCCGCGCCTGTCTTGATGATCTTCCCCGTCGCGCAAGCGTCGCTCCAGACTCCATACCCGTCTCCAGCGTAACATCCAAATGCAACGCCTGCCCATGCGCTTCCGGCTGCGAAGACATCAGGATAGGAGCCAAGGAGAACGTTGGTCATCATTGCTCCTGAACTCGTACCCATTGAGAAGACTCTCTTCGCGTCACCCTTGTACTTGGCCAATGTCCACTTGACCATACTGACGATGCCCTGACTGTCACCCCCGCCGTTATGGGAGAGGGTCTGTTTTGAGGAGACATCCCAACACTGATCTGCGGCATTGGGCGAGCTAGGAAAGATCATGATGTAGCCGTACGTGTCTGCAAGAGTTGCGAGTTGCGTGCCGGCGAAAGCATCTTGAGCTGTGCCGTGGCACCAATGAGGGTTGACGAGAATGGGAGGATTGGGTGCGATTGTTTTGGGAATGTATAAGTAGAAGGAGACATTTGTTGGATTGGGCCCGAAAGGTTCCTTGATTTGTATGAGAGGATTGGCCGCGGCGGAGACAGAGGAGAAGAGAGAGAGGAAGGCAGAAAAGCCCGCTAGGGCCGAATTGAAGGAAGGCATTGTGAAAGACCTGACAATCACAAATTGAAGAAAGTGATTCAATTGATACGAGTAGCAACGCACAACCAGAAAAAAAGAACCAAACAAGCAGAATGTAACGCCGAGGCAGCTCTTCATATCAAAGTCCTGGGTGGCACTACCACCATTTTGGGCCACGGAGGCGACATACCGTCGCTAGCAATTAATTTGGCATCGCAGGAAGATGTTCCGTGAAATTATGGGGAGTTTAGCTCTGGGGTAAAAGGGAGGATGGGGTGGAAGGTCTTTAAATTTCTCCGTCCCGTCGATGATCGTTGACCCCTCATTTCGTCAGGTGATAGGGGATTTGGCTTGGGTTAGCGGGCCGGTCCCCCTTTGTTTATCGCTAATCATTAAGCGAATAAGTGAAGAGGAACAAACCTTCCGGAGAATGTCCTTATCTTGCCGGTATACTGGTATCCGGAACGACTGCAGTTCTCAAAATCGGGAAGTGTGAAATTCTTCGTGTTCATTTCGTTTGAAAGTCTTATATTTGAAGAAAGTCAACCTGACACCACGCTCCATATATGTTTACACTTATCCACTCATCAAAAGTACAAATACAATGTCGTTCATGCTTAATACATCTTCCCCTTGCCCTGGTATACATTGGTTCGTGTTAAAGAGATGTTCGTAAGTCGTTCGTTACAATTTATCGAAAGTTGGAGAGGTCGTGGGATAATCCGCATATCTGACCGCTATGCAGATTCACACATGATCATGTCCTATTCAGAGATCAGCAATGGGTCGAGTGTACCGAGAAGAGCAATGAATACTTACGACCAAGTCCATGACCTCTTTTCGAGATAGATTTCGCCTGGCTCTGCTTGATCTTCGCAAGTCTCGCTCTGAATTTGTGTCAGTCTCACAGCGGCGCCTTCTCCCAGCGCAGAAAATACTACTTACTCCTCCGCAGCTTCCTTCTCCAGGAATCTTATGTGGTCTCTGGCCTCTCTGACAGCAGTCCTCGCGAGCGCTAATGCTTGGTCGGCCTCCTTCTCTCTCTTCTCGGCATTGAAAACCCTTTCTCTCGCAGCTAGGATAGAGGGGTCTTCATTGCGGTGTAGCAGGCCGCGTCGAGGAGGCGATGTGGAATGTGCGCTGTGTCTGCCAGTCGTCCGAACCGGTGAAGCAGATCGGTTGCGACGACCGAAGAAGGTCGATTTGCGTTGTGGGGTATCATCGCGAACAACATGAGTACTTGAGGAAGTCGTGGTAGTGTCTGCGGGGTGTCTGTTGAAAAGAGGCATGGTTTCTTGCTGAAATTTCTTGTTGGGTGAAGATTTCTGAAGTAGGCAATAAGTTGGCGGTTTCGAGAACTTGATGGGGCTCGAAATGGCGAGTTTTGTGGAGAATTGAGATGGAGGGGGAATTGATGGGGAGAGCGGGATTTAAATGCTAAAGTGTGAACTCTTTTGATCGCCAGCCTAGTACCCTGGAATTGGAATGATGAGATGGCTGATGCTGATGTCTCTATGACGTTGCTGGCAGGGGACTTGAGACAGAAGCAGGGGAGTGATTGGAAACACGGCACGTCAGCACGTGACCATTCGCCCTTGAATCTCCTGTCGGCGGAGAATCCCCATCAGAGCCAGCCCAAGTGTTGCTGGATCTTGAGGATGAAATTTTCCAATGGGTATGTTTACAAGAATAATAAGCCAGATGCTAACAAGACGCTGGAAGAGGCTTTATTGCCAACATGAGCCTCTGCCGACCAAGGTTTTTTCCTTGGCGGCTGGGACTTCTTGCATTATGGTCTTTACCAAGATGACAGCTTCTTTTGTACTACACAGCACTTATATAGATGTGATGATTTGAAGCAGAGCAGTAGTGACTGTTCGTCGATTTGTCACTTCTTCCACATTTATCCAAGGGAAAAGAATGGTGTCTCCGACGAAATCGAGGTAAGCAATGCACACTCTTTTCATGTCCTTCCAAAATTTATAGTATACAGATTGACTTTGTGAACAGAGGAAATTGAGAGTAGTCTATCAGCACGAACGCCATTCAAGAACGGTCGTCACCTCTCCCTCATTGAAATATGTATGTTTAGAGGCCCCACCTCCAACTCCAGTCACTGCGCCGCGATTCGTGATCATCAGATACGCATCGCTTCCACAGTCCGACCACAATCTGTCGCCTCTCTCAACAGTATCTGTCACCTCAAATGTTCCTTTGGTCGGTCCAGCAAAATCACGGCGTGTATCGGCTGTGTCAGCATCTTTCCTCGTCAGCACTTGAACTGCATCATGGCACGAGCTTGGTCTCACCTCCTTGGAAGCCGTATCTCATGAGATGGCTTGCCGTTGTGCCAGCTGGAATGTCCACTGCGTCCCGATAAGTCGTGCTGACGACCGAGAATTGTCTTCCTGCTGGGCATCCGAACTCGATTCCAATGCCGCAGAACTCTTCACTTGAACTCTGTGCAACGCCGGCTCCCTTGGTAACATCAAAGGCTGGAAAGTGGGCTACGACTCTGTTGCGTTTCGTGTCAGCTGTTTTCTGGCGATGTTTTGGTGGAGCATAGCATACTTGGTCTGCTCAACCTTGACCCAGAAATCGGAAATGCCTTGTGGGCATCCACTGCCCCAATGTTTGACCGTGGCTCTGCTCTCCAAAGCCATGCCCTCGACACGGGACAGCACGGCAGCAGCCGCAACAACGACACCGAACAAGGAAGATTGGTAAAGCATATTGATATGTATAAATTTATGAAGCTGACAACGATATATTTCACAGGCCACACGAAAAGCTTGTCCAAGAAAGTGGACTCCAGGAGGGGAATAGCAAGGCATTATATAGACGTTGGAGCCAGGATCGAACAGGATTGTATCTCGTATTCCGACATGTGGTCGATGAAATTCTCGACTTTCTTGGATATAGGCTACGGGGAGTTCATTTAAGGTTATTCAGTGTCGTTTTCTTGGGCGACCAATGGGGACGAGCCGATCGACTTTCTAGATGGGAGGCACTTTATCCGGTGGCGATCGGATATGTGCCTGAAATTGGAGACCCCAATTGATCGCTTGGGTGTTGTTTTGGATCGTCCCTTTGTTCTATTGTTGGATATCTACATCCATTGTTTGAGGGGCGTGCTGCAGGGTGTTTGTGGGGAAGTGGCAATTTTGGTAGAAGTGCAGGTTCCCTCTTACTTTCAAAAGCATATATGGACAACATAACATACCGCGCCCTGAATGGACATCGCAATTTGCAAACTCTTGTCACATGAATCTTGCGAGTAGGCTATAGAGGTGTAGCTTTTGCCCCGTATGCCACTAGCAACTCCTCACTTTTGTCTGGCCCGGACTCACTCTCTCCCTAGATCGTTCCTTGCTTAGTTGCCCCATCCAGAAATCTTGCCACAAGTATGTTTGCCAGATGTTTTGCTCGCCGCCCATTTAACTCACCCCTAGAACTCTGCGCCCTACTCAGCTTCCTTCAAGATTTCCCAAAAGAAAGAAATTGCCAGGTCGAAGCTCTCTGTCTCAAATTTTGATGGAAGTAAGCCCTCCGAAGTCGATAGCCATATTTCAGCTTTCCATCTAATATTCTACCTCTCTCTGAACCAGTCTAGTCTTCCTAGCATCCGATATAACCCTTTCACAGTCTCGTCGTAAACCAAGTATGCTTCCAAACCTGCTCCATAGCGAGGCGTCTCTCCACATCGTAACTGAAAAGCTTAGATAGCAGATCGTGAAATGACTCCGCCTCCACGGAAGAAATCTTAGTTCTGTCCTTTTCATCTCGTGCTAATTTCAGTCGCGCAAGCCACTTCCGATACTTGCGAGCTCCTTTCTGCATTCTGTCAATGGCTGAACGGACCCAGGATTTCTTTGCATGTTTCTTATTGCCTCGATTGATTGGGCCTTGGTTTCGGATATCGGTAATCAAAGTCCTCAGTAGTGGCCGGTCGAGCTGGGTTGTCATCGTTTCGTCCTCTAGGCGCGGAGGAAATGTACCGAGGATGGTCTGTATTTGCCCAAGTACCTCATCTTCGCCACCCCAGACTGATGTAATGAGAGGATGGCCTGCTCTCATCTCAAACAGTGTGACTGCAAAGGCCCAGACATCAGATTCCTTGCCAAATTTCCCGTCGCGCAGATATTCTGGAGAGCATGCACTCAGAGGTGTGGCAAGACCCACTGGTGGGCTGTTCAGAAAGTATGACGCTCCAAAGTCGATGATCTTGACATTGCCTGTACAATATGGAAGCAGTCGCATGGCATCGATAGCCCCGTATATGAACTCTGGAGCTGATCCATCCAACTTATGTTCGCCGTACGGTTGGAGTTGTTCCTGCACCGGCTGACCCAAGACTTTGATCAGCTCTTCCTGAGGTATGCTGTCAAGGTTCTCTAGCTCTAGCAGAACATTGGCGCTGGTGAGATCTCCGTGAGCAATGGAAACCCCAGGTGAATGCAAGAATTCGAGAGCTTGTGCGATTTGCAGTGACATGATCTGTGCGTCTCGCGGTCCCAGTGTTGCAACCTCGTCGTCCAGAAGACGCGCGTGCGAGAGCTGAGCGATGCTTGGTCCCGCAATATCAGAGACAATACAGAGATGTGAACCATTAGGACCAGTGATCCAGAAATTATCGATAGGGATGTCGAGGTACCGCGAACCCGAGTGCTCTGCTGCTTTGTCCTTAATGTGCTCGCAAACTATGATGTCTCCGCGCATGGCATCTTCCGAAGCCTCCGCCATAACGATCTTGATGGCAACATATCTTTCTTCCTCAGTGTCCCGCGCCAGCCACGCAGTTGCAAATCCACCTTGTCCCAGCTTGTGTATGATCGTGTATTTTCCCTCCTTCAACTGGTCGCCGATGAGGACAGGGTGATAACCTCCTTCCTGGTAAGCCTCGATATCCTCAACTCTGTCAAGATGTGGGGGCATATATCGTATTCCTCTCTCTTCCATCTCGTCAATACCTGCTTGCGACTCCACCAAACCCTCCTCGGTGCGCGAGTCTGCCTCGTTCACCTTTACTTGGGACTCCTCCATCGTCAGGGGAAGATCTTGGAAGCTCATTTCGATTGCGGAAAGAATCAGGGAAGAATTTTGGAACTGTTTGGTGGATGTAAGAAGATGAGTCTTGAATGTGTTTTCGATGAATGGTTTGCTAGGAAGAGGAGTTTAGGAAGGAGCGGGCGGTTGTTTTTGTGCTCAAATGTTTAGCGAGCAAACATTCTAGCCTGGCAAATTCATTCACGACGAATCAGATATTTATATCAGAATAGCAAATAAAAATACGAAAGACAGTTTTACTCAGAGGGGTGAACGATCTCCAATGAAAACACGATCCTTTCAAGCTCCAATATGATATAGCGCTTCAGAAGTGAATGGGGTCATATCGCATTAAAGGGAAGATCACGACTTGTGTACAGAATCTGGGAATCACAGGTTTCATAAGCACGTGAAAATGATGTTAGGTTTCAAAGACCATCGTTGATTGGCACAAAAGGAAGGAAGCAAAGGTAACTCCTGTCAGCTCGAGCGCTTCGATGCTGATATCCCACCCAAAACTATACCAAAACAGACCATCAGAGCCTCCAAACGCCTTCTTCCCCCAAAACACCACCGGCCATTGTATGATCCTAGAACGAGGAGTTACTTGAGAAAACGTCATTATTTACCATGTGGAAGGCTTGATTTGGTTGTTGCGGGGGTTTTTATCATCGAACCAGACGAGAGCAGGCTTTCCATCCTCGCGGAAGATGTAGGTCTCTGAATAGTTCTGTGGAGTGCTCTTTGGACCACAGTAAATGTGAGCAGTAACTGGCTTGCCGACAGGTCTGCCCCATCTGGTCTTTGTGAAATCTGCAGTGACGTGGAGGTCGTCTTTGACGTAGGTCCTAGAAAACTTGCCGCCGATTCTGCTGCTTGGATGAGGGGCGGAGCTTTCAAAAGTCAGACGCGTTCAGACGACATCAGAGGGAACATACCGGATCACACAGTTTGTGAAGCCGCGAGCCTTAGCAGCTTCGGCGCAAACTGTCTCGGTGCAAGCCTTCATGTGCGGGTCATTCGGGATCGAGGTGTTCCATTGAATTTGTACCTTGTAGCCATGGAAGTCCACAACTCCAGCTTTGTTCTCGTTTTTGGGGAGCAGTGTAGTGACTGCCATCCTTTCTGATATCTGCGGGATTTTGGAGGCCAGAGGATCTCTGCTGTGATTTTGTTATTTAGTACGGTCGGAAAAAAAAGTCGAACAGGAAGTCACGCGCTGTCTAAAGTAGGTAGTAGGAGTTGCAAGGCGGACGGTCGCGTTGACTGTATCAACTCAAGACGAATAGCAAGGCTGGTAATTCAACTACGTGAGTAGCAGGAAGTCAGAGGTTAATGACAATAACAGGGATCACAGTGGCTTTCCACGAGGAGTGGCTTCGCATTCAAGGACCAAATCAACCTCGAGAAAAAGTAGGAGAGACCGAATAACTTTCCAGCAACACGAAAGATAAGCCGAGGAGCGCAAACTGCTCCACTAGCAAGCTTCATGTCAATGTGCTCAAAAGTGGAATCATAACCATTCGAAAGTCGATGTCTCGCTTCAACATTGAAGTACCACGGTCAACGACTCCGTCGTGTAATCCCATTTTCACGAAGTCTGACCCAGAGTTTACGCAATACTTACAGATCGAATCGCATTGTCCTGTACTAGTTATCTTACCAAGTACAATACGCAGTCTTCCGATACAATGACATCCCAATGGACTCAGACTGTCCTGCCGCAGTTTTACATGAATCTCAGCCGCCATGTATGTATTGGACAGCATTTTACTTTTACCTTCCCAGCTACCATGAATAGCATCTGCTACCTCTACCTCATTAATTGGGGCTGGCTCCTAATCTGCTCCTTGACCGTCTAGTCATTCTCAAAGCCCCCGACAAGCCCCAACACATTTGCTCAGCCATCTCGAAGTATTTCTTACCAATGCACCATGTGAAAACGAAAACCGTAAAGTGATTATATGAATGCTTACATCTATATGCCACCAAATTAGAAGATATCTCGGACCCAAAGGTTTTCGACGTGTAGTCCAGTCATCAGACGAATTCAAATGGAAAGTAGGTGCGGATGTCTGCAGAGCGCGCTAAAAGCCCCTCACCAGGAATCCAGCTTTGAGCCCAGTTACACGCCGTCACACGCTTAAGATCACAAACATCGTTCATGAACAGCCTCCGTCCATGCATCTACTACGTGTTTCTTCAAATATGCTTGTGTTTTTGTGTGTCTTGGTGACTTCTTTCAGCTGTGGAGGTACAGTCATCGTGGCGTGGGAAGGATTCTTTGGCGCTAACGAAAGTAAACAAACTAGGTAGAAAGCTAAAGAGCAATTCACCCTGTTTGATGTTAAGGGCAGCCTAATTTATTATGAAACCTTGTTAAAATCTGATATTGAGAGGAGCTCGCTAATCACTAGGCACTGATGTGACTTGATGATGGAAGAAACAATTGTGGTGAATGAAGTAACGTGGGGTCGCAAATTCTCCAAGCAGCAGCATCACAATGAACATGGTCTACATAAGTCTGTCTCCCACTCTTTCTGATTAAGCTTTATCTCATCACTAGAAATCTTGTATGTATTTATTTGTGATATAGAGGCCATGAGCCAGCTCCCTTTCACAGATATTGTAGAGACAAAAGCAGCACGTGAGGGAGGAGTCCGGAAGTCCATACAGAAGAAGCTTACTTAATGACTGATTAGAAGCCCAAATTTTTCGACTTCTGACCCAAAGTCTTGCGTCTAACAAGCGAAAGCCACAGCTCTGTACGTCATGGCTCTTCCTTCGTGACTTTCGGCTCTTCTGGTTTTCGTTCCTTGCGCACACGTCTTCCCCTTCGCGTATTTCTTTCCTTCACATGTCGAGCTAGCCTATCCACCCTGCTTCAAAAACCAGTCTTCTTCCAGTTCAATAGGCCCAAATTTCTTTTCCTACCGATAACAGTATTCTTTCCAAAGAACTAGCTCGTGACACTATATTTATACAACGATATGCCAATGTAAAACAACAGAGTCTAAACAATGAACAACGCCGAGGACGACAAAATCATCCCTGACAGGATAGATTTGGTTACACCTTGTATTGGCACACTTAGAAGAACTGTCCCCCATTCCATCTCATTCCACCAGCCTCATTTTCTCTACCAGAACTAGAATCATGAAACCTAACACCTCTACCTCTACTTCTCCGCCGCTGAGTACATCAAGGCTTCATTCGCGATCGGATTAAGTTGAAGGAGGAGGGGGAGGGGGAGGAGTTGAGCGCTGGTGCGAAGGTACGATGGCGCTCGAGAAGAAGAGGCGGCCGTCTGTCTATTGCACCTATATTAGTGAGGAGGAGGGGGAGGATGAGATGCATGGATCTAGACTCAGACTCTAGAGGAAATATTGGGGTGTGGAGATTGGGGAAAGAGTGGGTGGGAGTTATTGGTTAGCGGTAGTTTGGGATTGGGGAAGATGAGGATGGAGGGGAGGGGCTAGAGTGATTTGAGAGGGTGAAATGTGAGGTGAGGGAATTGACATGTGGTGGGAGGTGGAGGTTTTGCCTTTGAAAGATGGATGAGCGGATCGATAGGGATAAGACCGGCAATCGAAAATGCTCAAGAAACGGCATGAGATGAGTCGCATCCTTATCTGCAACTTCTATGAACAGTAACGCCATACAATGCTATTCCCACCCGCTAAAGCCAGAGATTGCGAAGAACCCACCCATATGTACCTTATTTATTCCATGACTTTGCAAAATCATCCTTACACGGGCTCATCTCCCACCACCAAGCACCTTTCTCATCCTTCCCGACCAGCCTACAGTACCCCAATGCATCCTCATAGCCTTCAAAAGCGCATATGCAAACAGTCGGTAGATGAGCGTACAAGCTCCAAGCGCAAGCAAGTTCTTCAGAGCATCTGTATTCAGTTTGTACAAATCCAGGACTTGCTCTCCATTCTCGATAGGACAACTTCCGTTGGGTAGGCGCTGTGCGTCGTTACATGTGAAATGGATGGCATGGAGAGAATAGGGCGCTAGATTGCGGATGGCGTAGCGCAGAGGGGAAAGGTAATTCACGCCTTGGAGGAAGGAAGGCATGTTGATTGACATGACTCCTGACATGAATTGCGAGATGGAAAGAAAGACCGACGTCAGAGAGATGGCGAAGCCGGTGTGAGGGAAAAGAGTATTGAACTGTTCACTCTTATTAGCTAGGTAAATCGAAGCTGGATGGGGAAATTACCATGATTCCAATACTTTCTCCGCAGGACACTATACAGAAGCAGTTGAAGAAGCAGACGAAGAACATTTGAGTCGTCCGGGGAAGTCCCGCAGCCAAATCTACCAGTATAGCGAAGATGAAACTTGTTGCCACTTCGAATGGGACTTCGAGAGTGATATACTGGGCGAGAAAAGCTTCCACGCCATAAGTGCCATCGTCGTTCTCCCTGTAGAACACATCCTTCTCGTCAGGATACACAGCTACGTTCTGGAGCATGCCAACGAAATTGAAGGCACAGAATTCTTGAATGAATCCCAATCGAGTTTGGACAGATGCATAGTCATTCTTCAGTGGCGCGAAGAAAAGCGTGAGAATGACAGCCAATCCAGTCACCTGGGTAGTGCGAGCAATGAGGAGCGGTGGCTGACGACGAAAGTTGATGAAGGCCCGATGCACAAGAATGGGATATGCGGCGAAGAAGGTTGTTGACTTTCGAATGAGGGATCCTAGCTCAGCGGGTGTTGAGATTGTTGTAGGCTGAATTACCGAGGCGAAATCACCACTGGTCCAGGACGATATGAGGGACCGGACTTTCTGACGAGTAGCGGCTTCTCTTTCCGAATGCTGAAGGTCGATTGTTATCAGATCCAGAGCAAAATCGGCAGGATTCGTGGTTGTCGGGCAAGGATATCCAAGAGAATCGAAGTGTGGGAGAAGACCTGCACCATTGCCAGCATAAACAGGGGAGCCACCTCTGGCAAGAAGAAGAACATTGCCGAACTTCTGAAAAAGATCTGAACGAGATTGATGAATGGTCAGAATCAGCGTGCGACCCTCTTGAGCCAGACCTTGCAGAACCTCCATGATGGATGAAGCTGTGAAGGCATCCAGGCCGGAGGTTGGCTCATCGAGTAACAGAACTCGAGGATCAGTCAAGATCTGGACAGCGATGGAGACACGACGCTTCTCTCCGCCAGAAATGCCCTTGACAGTATCAGAACCGATGAGGTTATCAGCACAGTCTTTCAGACCTAGCTTCATCAGGATTTCTTCTGCGCGTTGGTTCTTCTGAGCAGTTGTCATGAATGAAGGGAGTCGTAGTCCAGCAGAGAACCGAAGGGTCTCCCGTACCGTGAGAGACGGTAAGAGGGCATCATCATCTTGGCATACATACGAACAAACAGAGCGAATGACGGAATCTGAAGGTACAGATCCATTGAAGGTCATTTCTCCGTATTGCTTGTACCGTGTTCCCACGCTGTTATGTAGACGTAACGCCATGGCGTTCAGAAGTGATGTCTTGCCACTTCCTGACGGTCCCATAATGACATTGAGCAGCCCTGCTTGGAAATTTGCCGTGACAGGATGGAGGATCGTCTTCGTAGGCAATTTTCGTCCGATGATCGACCTCTTGTCCAAGTCAAGGGCGAACCTATCAAGCGCTATATCAACGGTCCGAACCTCCGCATTCGATCGCACCACCATCTTCTCCTTTCCTGCTGAAAGATCGGTATCTGATGTTCGTGCTTGAGCGATGTTCATCTCAACGCGCAGGAATTTGAAGCCAATGAACGCTGCCAGATAAAACATAGCGACAAAGGCAACCATTGCGACGATGGGCTTCACAATCCAGTCTTCAGGAAATCCTAGAGAGTCCATGATGAAAGCCCCTGTGTATTGAATGCATGCTGGATCAGACTCTCCTCCAGGAAGTGGACAATCATAGAATTGACCAACGAATTCGTTTGCGCACAGGCTGCCAAAGGCGTAAAACACATAGGCTGTCCATTTCAACCATCTCACATATACTGGAATGCTGTTGCTCTGAATGAAGTACCCGCAAGCCATGCTCTGGACAGTGTATCCTAGATTGGCAATCAAAGAGGCAGTTGCAAAGTCTCGAGCCGCTGCCACACATGCTGCGGCATAAGTGACTGCTATATACTGACCGATGAAGATGATCGAGAAGAATACCAGGAACGTATCTGCTTCCGCTCTGAATCCTGCCATCCAGTAGAAAGTAACCGAATAAGCCAGAGGCACGGGTAGATCTTCTGTGAGGAACCTGGCGATACGTCTACTCAGTAAGAATGGGACAACATCCACCACGTTCTCGTTATGCTCTCGGTCGAAGACTTGTACATCAACTGTCAGCCGATAAGTCTCAAACATGAGAATCAGATATCCTTGCAGTGCGGCTGCGTTGTAGAGTGCTCCTTGTCGACTTCGAATACCAGACTGATCCCGGCTCAGCGCAAAGAATACCCACCCAGTCAAGATGCCCATCAAGATAGCTTCGGAAAGTGAGCCAGCCATGCCCATAGGATCTCGGTAGGTGGTGAGAAAGGTCCGGGAAGTAAGGACTCGCGTCTGACGAATGAATGGAGATCGGGCCATATGAGAGTTGCGTGCACTTGTTGGCTGTATTGCTGAAACTTCTTTCTCGCCATCAGAGGCATATCTGAGCTGACTTTCGTCGAGCCAAGCAGCTTTGAGCTTTTCGACTCTCTCTGAGGATGCTGCTTCTAGTTCAGGAGATCGGTTATCAATCGCGGCGATGTCAATCAAGAACTCGGCCGGATTAACGAACGGCGGTAGTTCCATTCCCACCTTTTTGAACCATGGTATACAGTCATCTGCTCTGCCAGCGAAGACTGGACTTCCTCTTGTGAGAATCACTAGGCCGTCAAACATACCCCAGATCTCAGATCTCGGCTGGTGTATGGTTGTTATGATCGTCCTTCCTTTCTTTGCCAAAGACTTCAGTGTTCGAACCAGTTGAAACGCACTGGTGGCGTCCAGACCTGTAGTCGGCTCGTCCAAGAACAAGACGCTTGGATTGCTGAGGAGTTGCACTCCTATACTTGTTCTTCGTTTCTCTCCGCCAGAACATCCTTTATGTTGGTGGTTTCCAATACGTGTGTCGGCACACTCCTTCAAGCCCAGTTCCAATATGACTTCCTCCACGACCTTTCTTCTCTCTTCCTCAGTTGTAGGTGGTGGCAATCGCAAATCTGCAGAGTAGCGTAACGTCTCTCGAACCGTAAGTGTAGGCAATAAAACGTCCTGCTGCATCACATATGCGCTGCGAACACTATTGACACCGCCCATGCCATTGAACGTAGTCCTTCCTCCAAACGACAACCTCGCGCTCGTCATGCGTTCTGCCATTGTGTTCAACATCGTTGTCTTCCCAGATCCACTCCCTCCAATGATCGCAGTAAGTGTACCGGCTGGCATAGAGGCAGAAACTGAGTGCAGGATCTTTTTCCTCTTTGGGGCCTCGCTGCCATCTTGTCTTCGTTTTCGAGGAAGGTATTTGTCTATCGAGAAGGCAGAGGGCGAAAGGTCCACCGTGACTGCCAGCTCTCGAACCTGAACTTCGACTGGATCGACATCTCGAAGGGATATGTGATTGCTATGCGTTGTCGCAGGCTGGAAGAGTTCGTTGCTGCCCTCGTCTTTGGCATCGCTCGAAGGTGGCGACGGAGCTCTTCGAGCTATCTGCAAGCTTTGCGCCTCTGTGTCTTTGGCATCTCCTGACACCCGCCGCCCAGTTTCAATATCTTCCCCCATTGTGCTTGTCCCTTATGAAGCTCTCGACTCCATCTCAATCAGTAGATTTGCTACGAGGACGCCGGTCCTTCGATAGTGGCGTGGAGTAGTGGGTGAATTCGAAGCTTGGGTTAGTACGCTCGCCTTCGGAAAATTGCAACAAGTGAATGAGGAAGGCAATTGAAGTTGCGCTGGCAGAGAAGAGAAATTTCCTTACAATTCCATGGCACTTACAAAAATGCGAGCGCAGAACCTGAAATGTCTGCCATCATTACAGTTGATACGTACAGTAGGAGAATTTACTCGATGCGGAGCCATGACCCGCACATGGAAGCGACGATGAACGGTCTGGCCGAGGCGCCGAGCAGAAGAAACCACTCAAAGCACTCAAAAACCGCCGCAAGGCTGCAGAAACAAAACATCGGCTGCGAAACGAGAAGCATCTCTCTAGACTCCAACCAAAGAGGTTGAAGGCTATACCGTAAGCGAGGGGTGTTGGATTTAGATGGGGCTTCGAGCCGATACGCCCATGTGGTGTGAGGGATTAGGGAGGGGACCTCGGGGAGGACTGAGAGGCTGGGAAAATTGCGCACCTCGCTTGGAATAAGTACTTCGTATGTCAATATCACCTCCCTTATCGGGAAGCTGGACGGGCAAACCAAGAGCTGAAGACGTCTGGCATCCAAAGAATCTGTCTGAAGGTTCATAAAGACGTTGGTTTGTTTAAGGTTGTGCCTCGTGAGACGGGGCTTTAAGGTTAAAATGCATCGTGAGCAAGTGCTGACAACCGACGCCTCCTGTCTTTTCCGTACGACTCCAGAGCTCTTTACCACCTTTTCTCTACTCTTGTGAAAGTCAGCCAACAAATCCCAAAATCAATAAGGAATTGCGATCTGATATTACACTTGGCCACCAGGCAAATGTCTACGAGGAGTTTGAGCGAATCTCTCGCGAAGACCTTCCTGCCATGCCTGTGGCTTGATCCTCCAGCTGCATGCAAGCGAGTGGCACCCAGACCAGGTTTCACGGATGTTGGAGTACCCGAAAGTTCCAAGAGTCTGGGGAGAGGCACCAATTCGCGAACACGAATCCCAAGTCCAATCACAATAATGAGGTTCCAATCAAGTAGCGGGACAACTTGTGGGGTCTCTTTGACATTCAGAACCTCAATTGTATGGGTTGATCGAACAAAGAAGTAACAGGCGGCTTCTGTGTCCTTCGGACGTTGAAGGATTTGCTTTACTTCGTTACGAACTCATGGTACTTACCCGATGCCAGATTCTGACACGTGTCACATGGCGAACCCCGATGTGTCCCTCACTTTAGAAGCGAACATTGAAGATATCTTTATCTTATCTCACTACTCAGACAGAGACATGTTAGGATCGATCAGGAAACCAATATATTCTCTTTATTGGGGCATACACATCTCGTTTATGGAGCCTAGAAGAACCTCGTTCGCCCTTCGAAAAGCTACCTCGGTGTGCAATGTCCCTATCTCGTTTAGCGAGTCAGCTTACTCGCACTGTTTTCAAAACAACCTCTAGATAGCGATTCGCTAATAATCTTACTGCGTCTGTACACCTGCATATTTTTGGATTGGCAAAGATTCGAATCTGACATAATATTGGTCCTTTCCGTCAAAACATTTCAATGATTATCATTAAAGTGCTTCAGACATCGGCTCTAGGTGAGTCTCGACAAGGCAAAAGATAGGCAGCAAAGGTTAGATTACTTCAGACAATCGGATGTTCGCATTTTTTTGCTCCCTCAAGTTATTGAATTAATACTGGATTCGAGGAGATGGAAAAGGTCGATTGTGTCGTCATCGGCACAGGTAAGTCTTCATACGAGCTTGATACGGAAGTCTTTGTCTATTATGCTAGACATTCCCGCCTTGACACCGTCAATGGTCATCTCTGGCAGCTGGGCAAATTTGGCTGACGGTTCAACCTCTCCTAGGTCTGTATGGTCTGGGAGCTGCGAAGCAGTTTCGGCACTTCAATCCGCAAAGCTCTTTAGTCGTCTTTGAACGAGAATCTTCCATCGGTGGCACCTGGGCCGATCACCGTCTCTATCCGGGGATCGCAGCTAACAACCTGTTCGGTACCTATGAATACCCAGACTTTCCCATGGACTTTGAGGTATTCGGGGTCAAGAAGAATGAACATATTCCCGGGGCTGTGCTCAATGCCTACCATAAAGCCTACGCTACCGAGTTTGGCATCACTCCGCTTATTCGCTTCACCACCAAGGTCCTGGTGGCCGAGCATATGGAAATCGAGGAAGGCGGGTGGGAGCTGACGGTACTCAATTCGGAGACAAACGTAGAAACAAAACTCTACACGCGCCGATTGATTGTGGCTACTGGGCAGACTTCAGAGGCCTTCGTCCCTCACTTCGATGGTCAAGAGACTTTTGGAGGTCCAATCTTCCATGGTAAAGATTGGCCTCTGTATGCCGATACAATCAAGAAGGGGACGACCATCACAGTGTTTGGTGGGACCAAATTTGCATGNGATGCTGTCTACCAATATGCTTCGGCCGGCGCCCGAGTCAATTGGGTCATTCGCGGTGGGTTCATGAGTGCCGTCTATGTCTTTTGTGCCTCACTGTTGCTAATCAACGGCAACCGATAGCGTCCGGTCATGGCCCTTGCTGGATATCTTCTCCATGGGTGACACCACTGAAGAGATGGATTGAACAGCTTGCCAGTACGTAGCAATCCCAGCTCATGGCCCCTGGCAATCTCATATTCATGTTTACTGACTTATCACAAACCAGATATTCGCGTCCTCACGTGGCTCAGTCCTTGCATCTGGGGTCAGTACGATGGCTATACCAGAATCCGCAACTTCCTTCACGGTACTGCTATTGGTCGAGCTATCGTTAGGGGTTTCTGGTCAGCCCTCGCTCAGGATGTCATATCAAGCAACAAATATGACTCGCATCCGAACACAGCTAAGCTCAAGCCTTGGACCAAAGCCATGCTCACAGGGACTAGCTACAGTCTCTTCAACTATCAGACGGACATTCTTGAGCTGATCAAGAGCGATTTGGTCACTGTACACGTAGGCGAGATTGACCATCTTAGTCCTGGGGCAGTCCATTTGGCCGATGGCACGAACCTTGAGTCCAATGTCCTCCTTTCCCATACAGGCTGGAAGCATGTACCTCTGCTCAAGTTTCTCCCCGAGGGTATTGAAAAGGAGCTAGGAATTTCTCACTCACCCCTCTCATACTCCAGTAATGTGGACCTCGATAGCGACAAGCAATTATTGCAGAAAGCAGACGAGGAAATCCTGCGGCGCTTCTCCATTCTCAAGGATACACCGAATTGGAACCCGAACTATGTTCCGTTGACTGAGCAGAAGGGTATCGACAGCGATGACATCGATGCCCCTTGCAAGCCACTGACGCCTTATATGCTGTATCACTTCATCATACCTTCATCAGAGCGCTTCCTCAGGACCAGAGATATCGCTTTTAGTGGTGCTGTGAGTAATTTCAGCAACCCTATAACTTCACACCTCTGTGGCCTTTGGATCAGCGCATACTTCAATGGACAGCTCACGATCGATCCAAGTGCTGCTGTTGGAGACAAGAAGGCTTTAGCCGAGATAAAGTACGAGACTGTCCTGCACAACCGCTTCGGGAAATGGCGTTATCCTACGGACTGGGGCACTAGCAGACCTCCGTCGTTTATCTTCGATGCTGTACCGTATCTTGATTTACTGCTGCACGACCTTGGCTTACAGAGTCATCGCAAGGGAGGCTGGTGGTCTGAGATGTGGAGCCCGTATGATCCCAGAGATTACAAGACGGTCAACGAGGAATGGGAGAAGATGAATAAGATCAAGTGCTGATGTTCCCCTGCAATGATCGAGGAGATGGCTCGTTCAGACGCTGTTGTGAGAGTCTCTAGATCATGTTTCAGGCAGCTATCACAAGAACACTTTTCAATAATAAACAAGCGGAATGATCGTGCCGTTAAACCCCGAGTAATCCATCAGATTTTGAATCTTTTGCAAGAATAATGTATTTTAATTTCACACAGACAGACATTGGATTCAAGCCGACTTGCGCAGAATTAGACAAGTAGGTACCCGCCTCCGTCGCAACGATAATAATGGTGATGATAACAATAAGACCATGAACCACCGAAAGACAACACCCAATCTCAGACGAGTAGAACAGAAGCGTTCAGGAAAGCAAGTACCACTTGATATTCTCTGTTTGTAGCACATCTAGCACATACTGTAGCAACGGAGTCCAGATCCAAATCCCAGGTGCAGCAGACGTGTGACAAGATTGGAGGGGAACAAGATATTGAAAAACTCCGACGAGGACGAGGTTCAGCTCTAGACAAACATCTAGATTCGAAAATCTATGAATTGAAGGCAACGCTGCCCAACCTTTTTGATTAGTCTAATGCCCTTGTCGTTACAGGAGGAATGCCTGGTCGTTAACCCTGCATATGCCACCATCTTCAATGCCCCGGCCTCGCATCAATTTCAACCCAACAATTGCATACCGCGAAAATACATCCCTTGCTAACAACATGGTCTTCTAACGACTACCGGACGCAGCATGGACTTGGATAACCGACGTTTTTGATACGTATACAAAGTCTAATATGTTCAGGATCTGAACTTAGCCCCCACGCTTTGGCTACCGTCTGCTCCGAGCAAACCTTCAACGGGCGGTCCGGCCCTGACAACAGGCTGATCAGTCTCCAGAATCTCTTCAGGTGAACACGCAACAACGAAGAGGGGATCAAATGCACAAGCAAGCCTAGATGCCACTGCACTTCCACCCTCTGCACTTTCTCCACCTATTGATCCTTCAAACCCAACCTGCATTGGACGAAGCCGCATACTAGAGCTGCAAGTCCCACTCTTCCACTGCAGCTCCTCGCCGCACTTTCATGCCTTCTCAGGTAGGTAGCGTCCATCGCTACGGATCATCCCATGTTTCCTCCCGTCGAATCCTGGAATGAGTATAATAGCAAGATTCGGAATGTCTAGCACCGTCAAACCCCTCTCTCATATCCTCGCGTCCTGCATCACCATACGCCGACGGGCAAGTCTATATCAGTTTATGCATAGAGCACATATCAGACCCTCTCCTCTCCTCTCCACTCCACTATTCCCCACCCCCACGCGCTTCGGCACGTCTTCGGATTCGCAGTCAAAAGAGGGGTTGTCCATCCTTCAGGGAGCGGGAGCAGGGGGCCACCACGCAACTGTCCACATCACTGGGAAAAAAAAGTTGGTGAAACTCCAACATTTTCTCTTCCTCTTTCTCTCTGCTGCAGGATAGCGACGCCACCAAGCAACCAATTGTTCCACAGAGCACACGCAGAGACTCGAATGCAGTGTCTCCTCCGAGGTCGGGTCTCCCAACCGGAAGATTTCTCGATAATGCCCCGCACCTGTGCTTGCCCGCAGTGTAACCTTCCACGATAACAAAAAGCGATGTCCAATCTGGGCAATGGAATGGTAGAGGGCTGAGTCTGAAGATTCAAGACATCGTAAAGAAAGTTTGACTGGGAGCGGCCGCTTTGCAAGACGACTTCCACATGGCGACCACGGCTTCGACGGGACGATGCGACGTAATGACGGGCATGTTTCACTCCCAACGTTGTTCCCCCACGTCAACAAACCCAGACTAATGTACTCCCTACAAATATCACGACAAGGTTGTGCACCTGTTCAACTGACTTCTCAGGGATGGGCTTGTAGCTTACCACCATCGGCCTCTGCGCGAGTCAGCTTGGCCCGCTAGGGTTACATCAACTGCTCAGATATGTATAATGCCCTCCGTCGCCAATTCCCAAGCCACCGGTTCCGATATACCTTTCTTGACAAGGAATCCGGGATTTGAAAATTTTGCAAAACTGCATTTCAAGAAGTTGGAAGAAGACTTCCTGATTCGGTAGTTTTTCGGGAGAAGACATCAAGGAGGGCATACAGTTCGGTACTTGAAGAGTGTGGTCGCACAGCTTCACCAGGATTCTCCACTGTCCAGGTTATCTTGCTTGAAACTTGGAAATGCTTCCTTATCAAGTATGGGTTCTCTTGGTCTCCGTCATTTTCTCCGATGACCTGCATCTTTGCCTTGGACACGTGTGTTTCTTATCCGCCTGTCGAGAGCCATTCCAAGGTTCGTCTTCACGTCTTCACGTCAGACTCAACACATTTCTCCCTCTTGAGAAGTTTCTCCGAATGAACTTTCTTAGCGTCTTCGCGTCTTCGTTACACTTGAATTTCAGCAACTGCCGTATCATGTTCACCTGCATTCACCGATGCGAATGTTCCCGTTCAGTAATCTGTTGGGAATTAACCATTTCTGCGCCATACTACCGCTCAGGAGGAATCCTCCATCCGAGGCACTGTCCAGTCTAATATCTGCAAGGCCTCATTGTAGATCTGCGAAGTTAATTCTCCGAGTGTGTGCCTGTCGCTCCCGCATCCGAATGCGCCGCAGCTGCGAACTGTTTCAATTAGGTTTCCGTCCGATGCCACTCAGAGAAATGATTACTCACTTCCAGAACCACAATAACGCCTGTAGAATGATGGGATCTTACAAATGCAGTGCATATCGAACATGCTTACGACGCAACCAATCGCTCTCGCTCCCTTTTTGATCTCGCGTTCCTTTATGCAGGGGTACTATCTTGCAAGCGAAGTGATCACATTAAGATGGAGTCACATTACCGGCGTAAGTATGCTGGAAATACCTACTGTGCCGTCGGAGAACGGCTTTAGTATGCTACATGGCCGAAATTCTGTTCCAATACTCTCGGTCTTCTGCCTGTAATTGTTATGCTTACCAGATTTTTGGATTCTTTGGTTGCGGTGCCGATCTCACTGGCAAGTGCTGCTGGCAGCCCATCAATGGCAGCATGTAAGCATCTAGGCACTCAGCAACTCGCAGAACTCTACCCAAGCCCAAGAGTAGGTCATAGTTCGAGCTATCCCTATAACAGATAAAGGTAATCTCAAGCAGGTCGCAGACAAAGACAACCTGTCCTTTCAAGGCGAGCTGCTCCGAAAGTTGTGGTCTTGCAACTACCAAAAACAAAATCAACGCGACGGTCGTTGCACATTGGTTCCAAAATCCGGGAGATATACTGTCAGACAGATCTTGGTAATCTGAATGCCAAGTAGCTACAAAATGGTACATCCAAATACCTCGCGAAAACAAGCGAGCATCGCTACCGTTCAAGGAGTCAGCGGAAAAGTCATCAATACCAAATATCCAATGACCCTACCAGTCATCCTCGCATGACCCTTCGAGGTAAGTCACTAACTATCTACACACCTCCAACTCAAGCCCAGGAACCTCATGATTACCAAAACTTTCCGATTCTACCCACCATCTTCGGCAGATATCCTCCACACCACAAACACAATCCCTCAAGATCTCGCCCTTCCACACTCAGACATCGTCAACATGCACTCCTGCTTCTCGCCTTCCACGACATGAACACCTACCATACCCTCGGTCTCAAATCAATCATGTGATTAGCCACAATAGGCCCCATGATCCTCTTTCTCCAGTCAGGCTATGGCATTCCGTAAGTCGTGAGTCAATCTATGACATTGAGAACAGATGGAAGTCTCTCCCCTCCTCTACCCAACTATGCCGATATTTCCCTTCTGCCGAAATCAAGAAAACTAAGTTTTGTCGCTCACCGAGTATCCATAATATCTTACTGCTAATACTCTGCGTCCACAAGACCACTTCTTACACGAATCTATCCGAAATTTCGCTTGGCTTCAAGCCAGAAAGGACCTGCTGGACAACCATATCGTCGGAGTTTAACGCTCTTGGCTTTCCTCGAATTCTGACAAGTGACAGACACACACCGCTAGAGGAATGAATGCGAGACACAGCTCCATGCATCGCGTCTATTCCTCCTCACCGATTCCAGCCTACCATCCACTAAGCCGGCATCCAATTTCCAGCATCACAAGCCAACGCCACTTTCACATCCCCATCACATACCATTTCAAATCAGAGTCCTGATTCCACACAAGCTAGCGTAGTATTCCCCAGACTCCACAGCTCCACTCTCTTCATCTTCCCCGGATGATCACATCTGGGGTAGCACAGCATAAAGAAAGCTTGTTTTTGGTCTCCTCTTTTTGATTCTCAGCTTATGCCATGAAACGCCCGTGAGCCATTCGTCCCAATACGACGAAGCAATAGATTGATTGATTAAATGCTTGGATGTCTCTCATTTAAAAACTCAACATCCATGATGTCACCACTATCTCCGTCCATGGTAGATACAGCCACCCTATAGCATTCAAATCTTGTTTGAGAGGCCTGGCAAGACTCTGCCCAGATTCTCACATGCGATTCTACAACAATCCTATCATTTCTGCACCAGAGACACATACGCACTGACGCAAGAAAAAAAAAGAAAACAATATGACAGAGATTTGCCTCAAAAATGACAAGAGCCAACCCATATCATCTTTAAACAGCCCCAGCCAGTCAGTCAGCCAGCTCCAAACCCCCAGCTAAAAATCGTAAACAAATCTACCGCTGCACGTCTCACCTCCTCCCTCAATCTACGGAGTTAGATTTCCCACGCGAGCTTACTCATCTACAATTTTATCCTAACATATTGCCTACCCAATCCATACATACGAAAGCGAATCCTGCAGGATGACTGTCCTGTTACTACTACTACCCAGCGCAGCCCAGTCCAGCCCAGCCCGCCACGGAGCGCAGTGCAACATCGGCATGCCGATCCGGCCCAACAACCACCCCATGCACCCGTCTCATCACCACCCACACCTCACACCTACAGTAGCCGACCGAACGCCATCCAGACAAGGAACCAAAATACCAAGACAGAAGCTGACCCGAGCACACCAACCCAGCCCGTCAGCCCGGCCCATGCACACCCAACCCAACCCAACTTCAGCCTACCCCGTCCTCCCCTACTCCTCTCCCCTCCCCTGCCATGTTCATCCAATTCCAACAACGGATCCAGGTCCCGTCCATGCAGAAAGAGGGGCTCGTTTCGTGTAACACATGCTGGGACAAGACAAGACTGCAGTGCAGTAGTTGCAGGCACAGAGATATGGCATATGAGATATACGATAGGACGCCCACGCAACGGGAGTGGTGGCGAATCCGATATTCATTCTACGCCGCCGAGAGTATTGGCTGGGTGGTGAGCATTTCCGAGTTCCTACAGTAGATGGTATGTGTTCTGCTGTGCTCCGCACGAAATTGGGGAGTTTTTTGGCTGATGGGGATGGGGTTGTGCATAGAGTAGTAGGAAGAGTGAGACAGGAAGCCGATTGTACCACCATCCGTCAATAAGTACTGTGGTTGGGAAGTATATGCCGTGCCATGCCGGGGCCGTAGACCGTGGTTGTGCTACTGGTAGTGGCAGAGCTGTGTGGTAATTAGATATTGGATATTGGATATTGGATTATCTACTACTACTATGGGAGAGTCTGGAGAATTGTGGAGAGCGGTGAGTTGGAGGGAACGAGCCGTCTCGAGGCGTCCTTATGCGCGGCTGCTGCAGGTGCACCTGCACCTGCATTGGTATTTGTGAGTGACTATCGGCTTGTGAGAATGATGTGTTGCTGCATTGCTGCATTGTGAAGGCAAGGAGGGTTGAGGCTGACTGAGTAGATATCCGGTGCGATGGGTACTTGTCCGGAGACGGAACCCCCCCCCCTCGGTCTTGTTACTTTAGATGATCGGCTTCAGGGGCATTGAAAGGGGCTCGAAGTGCCGACAGTATGTAAGGACCTGATTGGGTTCTCTGTCCAATTTCCCCGCCCAATGTCGAAGGGGAAAAAGAGATCACTGTGGAGTGTGCTTGCTGTAGCCGCATTGCAGTCACAAATGTAGGCGAATGCTGGATAGCTGGAGTTGCCAGAGAAGACTGATAGGCTGTGCATAAGTGTGTAGAGATGTAAGATGATTGTATGAGTAAGGTATAGCTATCGCACAGAAGCATTGCTGCTTATCAGTTCTGGTATATCTTTAACGTATATCAAATCCAGTCCACTCAAAACAGTCCATCAATCGATTGATCCTCAACACTCCTCGGTGCAGAAACCCTCCCAGCCTTTCCCACGGCTGTACCCAGGCTTCTGCAAACCATGAAGACAAACACCAAACCAGATAGACATTGACAATGTCCATCCCTGCCATGAATACATATACTTCCAGCTCTCCGAAATCCAAACGCGCAAACATATCGCAACATATACAATCGAATCAAATCAAAGTACTCGCAGAATGTCTTTCGAGCAAAAGTACCGCCCAGCCCAAAATTGCACAAATGATGACGAAAGACCGCCCGATTCAATCGCCCATCCGGGTCCAAACCCGACCACCCAACCAGTCCCAGCCCATTTTGACCCGTAGCCCCAAGTAAATAAAACAGCAAATAGATAGCCGCCAGTGGTGGGGTATCGTAATAATGTGCCAGATGTAAATCCAACAGATGACATGACACACTAGGAGAGAAAAGCGTGCAACAATACAAAGTATATAGAAGATGAAGACTGCCCTCCAGAGATGCGAGTCGTAGAAGAAATCGTGAAGCAGGATAAAGTTCGGCTCGTATGGCGACAGAGGCGAGTAAAAGGTGTAGAACGTAGTGGTAGGTAGAGTCGGGTATCATTCGTATCGCGTCGTCGTTCATAGAGGCCGTCCAGATTGAGGGTGTCGGGATCTCGGTCATGACCAAAGAAAGAAGAAAAGGGTATGCTCGCAACAGTAGATGTGTGATCCTTCACTTCAATTACTCATGTAGCAAGAAAGTCCATCTGCATGCGAGAAGCAATGGCTTGCCAGTCCCAACTGCGCTCATCCTTGGCATCCATCAACCTCCACACTTCCTCAAGCACCTCGAGTGCCGTATCCGTATTCTTGTACTCCATGTAAGCCTTGACGGCCTTGATAGCTTGGCGAATAGGCTCCCTTTGCTCGACCTCGAAGGCTGCGCAACCGATGACGAATGCTGGTGCGAGGATCAGAGTTTGGCTCGGGTCCCGGGGTCCGAAGCGAGACAACAGTGCAATGCCATCGTTCACGGCGCTGGTAATTTTTGGATCGACTTTCCAGTTGGTGGTCTGAGGTGGGAAGACTGAGCGCCAGAGATAGATCCACATCATTTGGCGGTACAAGAGGCCGGCATTGTCACGAGGATCTCCTGGCGGCCATGCTGGTGTCCACTCTCTGATCCCAGCGTCGATTTCGGCTGCGGCATGGAGGTTGCTGTAGTCCAGAACGGGGTCGATGCGGTGTTCCAGGTTGTACCGAATCTTATTCCTGATGTTCGTGATCTTTGACATATACAAGAATAGACCATCAAATACACCAAGCAGGCGCACAGCGGAGGGCTGAAGTACGGTTGACGGAAGATTCCATTCATCCGCGGGGGAGATGTACTGGGTTTGAAGTCCATCTTTGGGGAAGAAGATCAATTGGTCCGCGTGGATGTGGTATTGGAAGAACTCATGGATGAACTTCATTGACTCGCCTTGCTCTGGAGGATTTTCTTGGATAAGTCGCTGATAGTGATCGAGATGGACTCGATGCTGGCCATTAGGATTTGGGTCTGACAGCGTCTGCAAGACGAGACATATCATTTGGGCATAGATGGCGGGAGTGGGTGCTTTAGGTGCGACAGGAGTTACTGCCGAGTCCGTTGGCTGGCCGAGCAGTTCTTTCATCGCCTCTGTCTGATGAAATTGAGATCTTTTCTCAAGAGTTTCTATGTCGAGACTGGGATGCTCGGCCAGGACTTGACGGCCATACGGAGAAGTATAGTCGATGTGTTTGCTGGATAGAGCAAGTATCGAATGCATCAAGCCGGAATGCTGTTGAGCCATTGGTAACAGGATATTCCTGAAAGCGCTGTCATGTTCTCCTTCCAAGGTGAAGATGATGCTCAGTCGTGAGATGTAGTGGTGTAGGAATACCCTGTCTCCTTCTGTCTCGAGACCATTGATGAGAAAGGGCAATTGAATGCTTGACAGGGTTAAGCTACCTGCCCTGCGTAAACGGGCTGTTGACGAGATCAGTTCATCGAGTCCTTGCTGGCGAATTTGCGATTTCCCCCTACCTTCTTCAGCTTTCTCTTTGCCGCTCTTCCATATCGTCTTCTCTGGATAACCTTCACACGTGACGGAGTTCTTCTCACAATTTAAGCCTGGAACAGACATCAGCATTGGCCAGTCGGAGATCCATACCCTACTTACACCCAGGCTTTGTTTCGTCGCACTTCTTCTTGCGTTTTCTGCAAGTGATACATCCCGTTTTCGACCTGCCCTTCGCGACTTTTGACAAAGACTCTGGCGTTGGCTTGGGATGTTTCCGAGGCCTTCCACGAGGTCTCTTGACAAGAGTCGGTGTTGTATTGCATGATGGTGTCTCTGGAACAACACTTTCTTGCGTTGTTGATATCCGTGGGTAGTCTGACATATCCATATCGACCACATCGTCTTCCATTGGCTCAAGCTTCGGGACCAATAATAACCCTTCTTCCTCATCCCAATTAAAATCAGCGCCATCTTCCTCTTCCTCTACAAAACCAGAAGAACTCCACGGATCCGTCGATGTTGAGCCTGCAGAGGTAGCCATTGTCAAAGCTGATGCTGAAGATATATCCGACCCGTCCATACTCCTCCTCGAATCCAGTGAAGTGGATATCTCAAACATCTGATATGTCTTCGTGCAGCCTTCTCTGTTGTGTACTCGACGCCGGATAGCAGGTCGTGGTTGGCGGTAGCGGGCGCCAAAGGAGGAGGGAGTTCGTGTTGGGTGTCGGGGAACTTCTTCGATATCCTCCTCTGAACTGGGCGTGAGAATTCCGAACGGGGGGGAGTGGTGATATGCTTCCAACACGCTGTGCTGTTCCATCTTAGAATTTCCTTGTCCAAAATGCTATCGATTACTTCCAAGTACTAACGGCCACATCTGCTGGGCGTGGGCGAGGAGGAAGAGAGGGAGCGGGAAAGAGTGGAAGATGGGGGAGGTGCAGAGAGGAAGCTCACGATAGTAATAGGTTTTGGCCCGCTCACTCTCACTCAACCCACGGCGGAGCAATTCGTTCTTCGGGGGTTCACTTCGCTTGTAACCTTGCCTTGCTACTTGACCAGGGCCCCAGTAATGATTCAGCAGGGGTTGCGGGTGTTGAAGGCAGGACGTGCACACAGGCTACGCACGGAAATTCCACCTGTTGTGGAATAGGCCAGAGGCAGGTCGAGCGAGGGGGGTGTAAAGAGGAGCAGGAGGGCAGGGTGACAAGAAAGACAGGGCCGTCTTTTGGCTCCGAGACGCAGGTGGCCCGTTCAGGGGAGCCTGTAAAGATATGCGTTTGTGTACACCATGCATCCCGCTTCATTGTCTCTTTGGCTAGCCATTCGGCCTCTGGTCCCTGAGTCGTGGCTTGAATATGAAAGGCAAAGCGAACGCTAGGCTTTAGATCCTGAGATCCTCGATGCCTCTGCCTGTGACGCCAAAACAGAGTTCAGGTCGGTACTGTACTGTACAGGGCATGGGCATGGGTAGCCCAGACCGATCCTGGTCTTAGCTTAGACAGGTATATTTCTGGAGCTATGGGCCCCCTCTGGCAAGGATACCGCGAGTTCTTTGGTTTCGAACTTTCGATCTCACGGGCATCTTGCGGGCACGATCTAGATGACAAGTGCCCACCAGCCGTAGCCGTCTTCTAGCCGTCCATCTCCAGCTCCAGCGCTCCACTAACTTAATTTTGGTAGGCTGAGCGCTGGATCGAAGAGCGGGAAGTAATGGTTTGAATTCGTTCTAATTCCCAAAGGAGACCGTGGTGTCAAACGAGTCTGACTGCTTCTCCTTGTTTTGGCGATTGTTTGCTTACTGATAGGACGGATGTCAAAAACCGGACTGACAGATAACTCTGAGGGTGCGCTGAGCGGGCTGAGCGGCGTGATCTCAATTGATAGTGATTGCTTACGCCGTAAGTCTCAGGCACACACCACCAAATACAACCTGCTGAATGCTGAGTGAGAACACGATACTACCTCCTACTTTCTCTGTATGGAAGGCAAACTAATTCTGGACCTTGCCTTTCCAGTCATGATACTCTCCCGCCTCGCTCGTTCAATTCCCAGAATCAACCACTTGCATTCCATCCTCTAAGGCAAGACAAGACCAAGTGAAAGTCAAGACGGCAGGAAGATCTAGAGTACGGCAAGATCATTCGTCCGTTCATGCAATTGATTCCTCCAATCTCACGATGCCCCCGCTTTCTCGCCCGAGTAACCCTAGCCCTCTTCTGCACCTCACCTCGATCCGTTGATTCCATTCCCTCCCCTCCTCGTCTGAAGTACCGAGCCAGCTATCTAGCCAGCGGCCAACGTCCACAGGTGCTCGCATCTCACAGCTGCTCTACGGGCCTAAATGGGACTGGTAGCAAACTCAAAAACCCCACGCAAAGGAATTGGTAAGACGTCGTCACGGTGGGCGCTGGGAAGCTGGGAAGTTTGCGGGTTTTCGACCATAAAACCTACGATTCAGGATCAGGGAGTGTACTGCAGAGAGGGCAGGGTATCGCCGGTACATGAACCGAAAGAGGGCAGGAGAGACGAGAAAAAATGGACTTGCTGACGATCACCCGAGGCTGCATGGAGACCTTTAAGACTAGAAACTAGCTCGAAGCTGGGAACTTGCGAGTTTAAAATGGGTTATCTAGATGCTGCTCCACGCAACTTATCCTCCGTGACATTCACTGCTGCTCCACCATAAGGACTCAGTCTTATGTCCCAAATACAGGCGGTCTGATGATCTTGACGGTATCAGGGAACCGAAAAGTCTCAGATATCTTGAGAAACTGTAGCGGGGATGAGAGTCCACTTGCATTCCAAGTACCCTATCCAAGACTTTTAGTTCTGCAGCAGCCTGCATGTTTTTCAGACTTTGGGACATTTGATAGGGAGTTGAAACATGGCGTTTTCTACCCCTCTTTCCCCTTGGAGCTTGCAGGAGGATAGTCTCCAGTGCCTTGTCCAAGGCAATCTGGTATAGGATGCCCTGTCCATCCTAGAGCTCCGTGAAGCCACGATGTGCCACGTCCCAGCATGACAGCAACTGTGGGGAGAAGGAGAAACAACGCTGCACAACTGGCCGCCTACCGTTCTTCTTAGGTCCCGTGAAGTCCCTGGAGTCAATCTCTACAACACCTAGTATTAGCACCCAGCACATAGTCCTCCACTGACCCTCGATTGATAACGTTGGCCAAAGACTTTCAGCGTTCTTCACAAGACTGCCGTGCCTGCTTCTTATTGCTGGTAGCCCGACAATGTTCCGCCCAGCGGTCCACGGTAGCGAAGAAACGCTGGGTTCAGGGCTGGGCCGCACACCGAAATTTAGTGAAAACCATCACGCCCCGATCAGCATCCACAGCGCTTGGCTCCCGTCCTGGTCAATCCTTCATCCCTTCCGTTCAAGGTCCTCAAACCCTCATCTCGAACCCTTGAATCAAATTCCCCGTGGAATCAAAGCTCCCATCTGAATCATTGATCACGTTCAAGCGGGTCAAGAGGAGTCGAGTCATGAAGAGGATCCGATCTGCTCGCCATAACGGTGGTATCCTTTTTCGCAAGCTTTCCTAAAAAGGGAGAGCTTCAATCGTCTCCACAGAAGCTTCCTCAAGAGGGGCAACTGATAACAAACCGGTCGTGGAGAAAAAATTCCTATCCGCCTCTAACCTCAACAACCACAGCAAACGAGTTGAGACTCACGATGTCGCGGCTCTAGACTCAAAAGTATAAATTCACTTTTCCTAATATCCCAAGAAATGACAGCCAGAAGGCCAGAGCTGCATGACTCGTAGACAGTCTAACCCGAAACATACATCCTGTAGCACTTTCTGCACGCAAGACCAACAAAAAAGCAAAGCAACAAGATGACAACGTCGCAATTCAAACGTGCTGGAACCGGGCTTTTGGGACAAGTCTGGGCTTAGGATTGGCCAGTGCCATGTTTTTGAAGTGAATCCATGCCATGCAGCTCTCCACAAAGCACATGGGCAGATTTTGATTCGTGAGTTGGAATATTCGTCTCCTGCATGAAGCTCGGTACCGTTGGACGAAGCTCCTTTTGTGAACCACGCTGCGCTGGATAGCTGGTGAGCTTCTACTGAAGTGTTGCTGCGCCGCTGTCAAGACCAGCCTGGAGCTCTCTCTTTCAGGGGACGTCAAATAGAGTTTCGGACAACGTCCCGCTGTGGAAGACGTTAAATCCTCTGAAGCCTCTGGGCCCCTTGGCTTGAGCTATCATTACCTTCTCCTGGGTGTGACACCGAGAGACTGGTTTGCAGATGTGGTTCTCTTACAATTGACTTTTATATGGCCCATCTGCCGCAACACCATGCACACTGAAAAACATTCGAGAAATGTTTACTCATCTCTTGACTTTCTTACAGCACGCACGCAGAAGTCGATCTCGACAACTTTCCGATTATCCGTCCACAATTTCTAGGCGACGACCAGGTATGGCATCCTGGAACAAGGCCATTCCCAGCAAGTCAGCGGGTCATTGTGAGTTACGATCTAGCATACCCAGCCCGTTTCCCACAGACCGTGCGAAATCTACTGAAGATCGGTCCTCTCCTCGTCTCGTGCCTTCCCTCCCGTCCCGAAAGCAAGTGCAAGTGGTGCTGCCACCAACAATTTGCTAAGAGACGCCTTGGCTCTTCATCCGTGCATTATCCGTAGCTGAAAACATGTCTCGCTAATTGAAGATGTTGACAGCCAGCCAGCCATAGCGAATTCCAAAGGGGTAATCTCCTCCACAATATGTGTCTGTCATGCAAGCAATTTGTCCTCCAATAGTCCAGGCTGACACACTCCACACACATCATCAGAAACATCTCCAGCCGAGAAAGTCGGGCCTCAAAGCGGTATCCCGAAGCAGCTCCGCTTTCCTATCGTGGGGGGCCTGAACGGTGCATATTTCCGTTCTCGGTATTCCACTCACAGAAGTCCAGATATCAGCATTGGCATCATTCAGGCTGCATCGGATGAATCAGACACAAGAGGAATCCAACATCCAGTACCCTTGTAACAGCAGCACGGCGTCAGTCTTACCAACATTGCAGCCTCGACGTTCTCTGATATCGAGCAATCTCGAGCTCACATGTACTGTAAGGGAACCAGTGCCAAGACTCAACGAAAGTCTGCAGCATGCACTACAGCAACACCCTAATCCATTCCAAATCATACCAGGCTGAAATCGACCACACCGTACTCGTTGTACCAGCCAACCAAATGCACCAAGCAGCATTCCACAAGGTGAATCCCGTCGGCAACGAGGACCGAGCCCGTCCATCAGCCTCGCCAAGCTGCCACAGTGAGTCGAGTGCCACAAAGCACAGCTGGGGCCCCGTTGATTTGCACAAATCGTTGCACAAAAAGCCTCATCGCCGTCTCTTCTCCGCAGACTAAAGCGTCGATCGATCGTCCGCCTTGCATCGCAGTCAAAGCTCGCCTTTCACCACGTTGATTTATTTCCCGACGAGAGCTATCACAACTCAAGTGGATTTCATCCAGAACCCAGTCGACCAGAAACTTCAAGAACAAGAAAAAAGCAATCATCGCATCGCTCGCAATTCCCACTTTCGAGACTTGGCAAGTCCTCTGTAGTCAGCATGTCGCCGTCTGGACGGTAAAAAAGCCCGACCAAATCCTATGACATCTGCAACCAGAAATGGTGCACGAGTCGTCTAGCGTAAACTCTAATGCATTCTGTATGCACTTATTTCCCAAAAGCTCATAGTTCACACAAGTCACCTTTGCCCATTCCAACACCTCGCAAGCGATCATCGAATTGAATTGCACTTCTACCAGCTTCTTCCCTTCTCTTTCTTAGTTTTGTATGCAGGGGTGAGAGCTGGGAGATGCCGCGTGCAGAAGATCAGCAAGTCTTCTTTCAGATCTTCGGGACGATCATCCATATTGCTGAAGAGCAGTTGTATCTCTCCACCACCGCCTCGTGCTCTCCTCGTCATCATGGGCTTCGTATCTTCCCGTCACCAACCACCACCTTGGGTAAGAATATCGAAAATCAATAGCCTCATCTCAGCAACTTGCATGCCCCCCATAACCTTATTCAGAAATACCGATGTCCAATACCTACCAATACCTCCCTCCCAACCTCATACACTATTACAAACCTGTTCCCCAAGTGAAACAAAAAGCAAGCAGCAGACAGCCCTCCTGCAGCCCAAATTCCCAAATTATCAAATGCCGTCCTCATTCTTGCTTTTTCGACCCCCCAAAATGCCAATTTCCTGCTGTCATTGGCGTGACGTTCGGATCCAGCCGGCCAAGTATCTCCGTACCCATGCAGAAGTACCCAACTGAACGCCCTGCTGCGTCCCTCGCAACACCGCAATCTGACTGACCTACCACATGCGAACTGGCTTCGTTTAGATAATCGGTGGCTTTCTTCAGACGCTTTGCAGGGGTTCTCCATTCTTCAGCGCCACGGATGACATGTTTTCCGCCTCAAGATCGGTCACTTGTGACAGATGTCTAAGGTCGAAGCACTAACTCTTCATCAAACTATCGAATATGATGAGCAGTGGAGTGGCCAGTAGCTGCAGATGAGCACTGCTGGGGAAATTGAATATACCCCGAGACGGTGAGAGACATGATCCATTCTTCTTCATGTATCTGGCTCGTGAGCTAAACTAGGTGGAATGGTGCAAATGGAAAGCTGAAGAATGTCGATGAAGATCGAGAGTCAAGGACCCTTGTACATTTTGGTTGTTAGAATCCAAGAATTTGCAAGTTTGGAAGCGAGCTAAAGCAGAAGAGGCATGTTCTCGAATCGATTGCGTGGAGATACTGGCGGCGAGTTATCCGGTAATTGGTATTGTTGGTGACGAGAATTGTGCTTTCTTTTTCTGTGACTGTCAGGGTCCATCGTCAAGGGTCCAAGATATCTCCAAGCGACCTCAGGGTCCAGATCTTCGTCCAGGCTATCGTGGGCGATGGAACGAGTGTAACTGGTACTGAACTGATATATCGCTTCACGGCCCTCTAGTTCGACCAACCCCTTCGGAGTCTGAACTCCAGAGCCTCGAAACGGCAGGTTGCAGCACCAGGACTGTTCGTTGAACTACTAAAACTCACCTCGCTATTTCTAGCTTGCTTAGGAAGAAGAACAACAGTGGGTGCGCAAGGGACCTGGCAGCCACCAACAGCTTAGCTAATCTTCAAGGTTGTGTATCAAGCCTGTGTGTTGCAACTGACGATCAACTCATCGGCCTCTCTAGCTCTATCATGCTATACCTACCTACCTTCTGACAACCAAGGACAAGCATGGACATCTCAAATGCCATCCCAATATGAAATCACTCCTAGCGCCCTGACAGAAAAGTCAAAAGCTAAACACCAACTCACTCACCCATGGTGTGCAAAGTAGGAAGTAGGTTATCCACATTTCAACATGGACATGGGAAAGAGATACATGCCCATCACAGCCCCATTCCTCATGTCATGGCTAGATCGCAAGCCTCAGCAGATCAGGAGATATCGACGTCTTCCTCTTACAACAAGTATCATGACTCTGTGAACCATCGCCACCGACTTCACACCGCAGCACTCCATTCCCCCCTCGCCCTCTCTTCTCATTACCAATCTCCACCATTGCTTCACCTCGCATCTAGATTCTTGTTGATCCATATTCAGGCAAACATGTCTTTCCGAAAATGCATCACATCTCCATCGAAATGCAACAACCGCCGCAGTCCACCCGCTGGTAGCGTGGGGTACGAGTCTCGATATCAAGTACCGTATTCAAAGTCCAAATTCAAAATCCAAAGAGTGACTTGATGTAACCTGCGAGTGGCGACATCAACTCAATTCGACCTGCGCACGAGCTCTGCGGCACCTACCTAAAATCCAAAGCCAGAGTCAGGAAACTCACAAAATAAGATGGCACATTCCCATCCTCTCTCTCTACCCAAACTAATCATTATCACCCCTAGTACTCTCTCTAAGAGTTCAAGTAAAGACTTCCAAACGTCCATATACCACACCAGACCACACTGCAAGTCTGCAACCAGGCGAACACTGGCGCCTCGTGAGACACATCATATCACAAAGTCCACCAGCACACCCCCATCCCTATCCCCATCCTAGATCTTCAAATCTTCAACCAGAACCTCAAAACTCAAAACCCTCCAAGCTCAAGCTCAACCCCCAAGCATCACATCGACGTGCGCCGCTCCAAAGCCGCTCCAAGGCCGCTCCCCCGTTCACTTCAAACCTTCTCGACTCCTCCTTATCCCCCTTCACCCACGCCCATGACTCGACCCCAGCATCAAAGATCATGAAAACCATCCAAAAAAAAAAATCAGGGTGGCGGACACGGCCTCCTAGCCCGAAATCAACATCGGAATCCAGCAGGTTGGATCGGTATCTGTATCGGTCTTATATCTCCGTATAACCCCCGTAAAGACGTTGATCTTCCTGCCTTGCTTTTACTTTTCTGTGAGATCTTAGGTGGGGTGGATGGAAATAGAGTTTCGGAGTGTTCTCGTCGAGTTGCTACTTTGCGGTAGCCGACGGTGATATTGTGTGGTAAGGGGCACGAGGCGAGGGTGTGAGAGGCGAGGTGAGGTGAGGTGCTGATCCGCATTTCTTGTGACTGAACTCTAATTGATGAGGGGTCTTGGTCTTGGTCTTGGTCCTTTCGTGCTGAATACCCTGCCCTGCCCTACTTGCTCTTGGAGTACCAAGCTAGGATCAATTCCCGTCGCTGGTTTTTTTCTAGACTGACTTGACTCTGAAAAGATAAAGCTAAATATGAAGCTCAGATCCTAAATGTTTTGTCTGTGCTTCAGGGTCCTAAGTACGGTCCGTAGCGGGCGGGGGGAAAGTCAACTTTGGACTTGCTTTGATGGAGTGGCAAATGTGTGTTTCTTCTGGGAACAGGGACGGGAAGGTGGGGAAGACCAGACAGAAAATGCACGGTATGGTAAAGGATAAAATAAAGTATGAAAGGCAAAGCAAAGCAACGTGAGCTTGGATCGCGGGAAGGATTGGGTTTGGGATGGTCTGGAATCTGACTACTGTGCTGGAAAGTGATATCAAACTGTAATCTTACTATTAATGTCGAGCAGGGCAATGAAGAGTACGCCAAAGTAAGTTTGGATTTATCCCAAGTTTCTGGACCCGAGGGTCATAAAGCTGGGAAAAGAAGGAATGGGGGGAACTGGGTTCATGAATCATGTAGTCGTGAGCCATTGGTACGTGGGAGATGAAGGAGGGAGGGAGGTGAGCAAAGAGGAGGTGTTCATGCATGTGCCGAATGCAGGTTCCAACGCTCGCGCTCTCAGCCTACACTTCTGTAGGCGAGCAAGCCATGAATTGGAATGGAGATCTGGAAAACATTGGTAAACCTTAGAAGCGAGACGGGATTTGATCTGGAACGGCTTTTGAACATTGTGTAAGGCTATACAGGATTTAGGAATCTGGTAGACTTGTCAACTTCCTGGTAATGTGATTGACGTGCGTGATCAATGATGATATTGAGAACAGGTAGCCGCAATGGCCTTCACAACCATGCTCTGATTGCCAAAGACTTGATCAACCATTGCATCAAGGATAATGACTCTCGACCAGACAGTAAGTGTTCTCAATCGAGAATCGTCACTTCGCTCTTTGCCCGAAGAACATCCGTCCCGTTTCTGGTCTAAGTACTCGGTGAACCACCTAGCGTATGGCCTAAAGCCTTGAGTCTGGATCCTCATATGATTTGCCAGCTCGTACCCCAAAGAGATTGAAACAAGCTGACCGCAGAACTGTGATCTCCCAAAGCTTGCTCCATCTCTCTTGATGCACCAGCAAAGTTTCTTGGCTTGTACTTTATTGCGTCACTCGGCAAGGCTCTCCATGCCACGCGTCGTCTCAAGAATTGTCGTGGATGCGATCACTTGACGACCTTTGCATTTAGATTAAGAATCCATGAAACCGGTCTTTGGCTGCTCCGAGCATATACCGATGATAGCCAGAAACAGCACAGTTCAAGCCACATGCACGTTTCGAGTGCGGTGAAGTCTTTACACTTAAGCACAGTCCAGGTCCTGAACACCAAAGCTTGTACAAGCCTTCATTAAATTATTAGCATCATGTGATTCTCCCCGTCTCGCTCTGGCGCAGCGCGTCGATCTCGCGTTGGAGTTTGCTGAGGTCTGCTAGTATGTCGTGTTTGTTTGCAGGTTCCGGAAGTTCATCCTGTTGTACGGAAGCCACATTCGAGCCACGTCGAGCACTCTCGATGCTCCGTCGTGAGTGTTCACCGCTAGGTCTCTGCGAATTACCGGGGGATTGGGCATCCATGCTACTGCGGCCATGACGAGGCGGTGGAGGTGGAGGTGCCATAACAGAAGCTCTTTTGTTGGGAGTGTTGTTTGACGACAGATCTAAGCTGAAGACTGATGGAGGTTTGCCTCCGGATAGAGATCGAGATGACCCACGAGCAGGTGGTGGAGCTGGCAGTGAGACTGTTGATGGAGATGTCAACGGTGTATGTGAAGACCCTCTGGCTGCCCCTGGCCGTCGCGAAGGGGGAGGCGGAGGTGCTCTGATACTCTCCGTCGACGGCCTCGTGTTTTCTTGCATAGGTATCCTCGGGAGTTCTTCTTCTGGCTTTGGTGACAATCTAGCTGAATTACTCCTTGTCAGCTTCGATTCAGACACCATCTGGCTGTGCCGGCGAGCGAGAGGCGGTGCTGGTGGGTTCTTCCTTCGAATGGATGAGGACGGAGATGGTGGTTCTGGTGTCTTCCCAGCTGATTCTTTGTCGAAGACAGATTCGCGCTCCGACTCATGACTGGCTCGAGGCGGCGCTGGGGGTAAGGGCTTGTTGAGATCGGTCTGAGAGCGAGGACTAGAGCTGAAGTAATGCTGAGATGTGATGGAGCCTGGCGTAGGAGGCGATTGCAGAGCACTCTGGGTGTTTTCATCTCGCAGCTCAACCTTTATTAATTTGCCATGTCGCGAACTCGGTGGTGGGGGTTTCTTCCTGGGCGCTGCTGAGGACTCTGACATTACCCCCCTTCTGTCGTCTTCTGGCTCAGAAATCTCGTGTGACGTGCGAGGTGATTCCGGCAAAGGTTCCTGTACTGCTTCGAAGATAGACTGTCGGGATATCGAAGATGTATCTGTACTACTTCCCCCATCCCCAAGAGCATGTATTACATGAGCAGGAGCCTGTGGTTGTGCTGGAGGTGTGACCAGCCCAGCATTGCCCGTCATTAACAATCTCTTAAATGCCTCCACATCCATAGATGCCCGGCCTGCGGTTGTGGTATTCGGCGTATGTGATATTGCAGCTTCGCGATCCGGATTTTCCATCGTCTCCAAAGTCTTAGAGAACGGATTCGCCGGAGCTTTATTAGGTCTGCTAGATTCTTCATCTTCAGATGTATCCGAGGTTACACTATCGAATGGATCATCTGCCCGCGGATTCGGGGGTGAGGGGGGTCTGCCGGCTGTTTTGTAGCTTTCCTCCCCAGGTGTTGAGGAAGAATCGGGTATCGATGGAGTAGATGGAGACGGCGGCGGAGGGGATTGCACGCGCACTTTCTTGGTGACCTTCTTGGGTAGAATTGTCTGCTCTATGCTAGCCGCTTCTGGAGGTATATGTTCGTTTTGTGAGGATATCTGGGTGTCTGTGGAAGGGTGTTGTGTCATGGCAGAGGGGAGATTCGAAGGTGTTTTCCTTCGGAAAGGGTTCGAAGAAGGCAGTTCAGCAGACATCTTGGCGCACTTGGAACATCAGTTCTTCGATCATGCAATTGTGGTCCTGTACTTCTGAGGGTATCCGGATTTTCATCATTCGTGGGGAGGTCGTTGTCGTCGTCGTTGCTTGGGCCCGGAAGCTCGGTGATGGTGAGGCGTCTTGATCTTGTCTTATCAAATGGCGCGGGCTCGGCCTCGAAGCTTATTTGGCAGGCAGGCCTGGCTCAGGGCATGCCCGCGCTGGCGGCTTTCCCCACAATCGCTACTGGGATGTTTAAGGCTCCATCTCTCTCCCCAGATATCTGGGACCAAAGACTTTTGCTGGGGTCTGAGTTGAAACATTTTATCACTGTGGGTCGTGAAGAAGGTATTTTATTGTCTTAGACATATGAATCGAAAAGATTCAAATATGATCTGAGCTTCGAGACACTCACAATGTCTCGCCAAGCAGTTCATCCCGTCTGAACGTTGTGACAACTGACAAGCAATACGATGAACATCTACTCAGCAGCATCACGTTCCAGTAACAGGACACATACCTTTTTCTGACCTTGAAGTTCTGTCAATATGCAATCTATCTATAGTGGATTCCGGATCGTCGTGTCAATACAGCGAGCCAGACCATATGTTCACGAAGGGCCGAGCTTTTGATTACATGTAGTGTTTTCACATATCAAAGCCAGAAGAATAGGGCGTCGTATCTTGACCAGACACTCATTTATCATTTCCTTTCTGTAAACGCCTGTTATGCATGGGTATTGCCGTAAAAACAGAAACTCCCTAAATCCCAGTTTCTTCCATGCAATACAGTCCGATCCAGTCACTTCCCCGAAACATACCAATGAACTGTGCCAGGAAGCATTGATGAAAGCCCAGACCAAACTCTAATATCATATCCTCTGAAACCCACGCAAATATCAGTGTAGCCATCTCCAGTTCGAGATTGTCCCGGCCTGTGCTGGACCAAAAGTCTCCATGCCGGTTGGCGTGCAGTGTCTCAGGTCGCAGAAGAAACAGACTGATTGAGTGACTCATGGGGAGCCTCAGCGGAGTTTACCAGCATCTTCACGTTCTGACCAGGGAAGACTTTGTCGAAAGTACCCGTAAAGTAGTCGCAAGCGAATTTATAGCCAAGCTCCGTTGGTTTTGAGAATGCAACCTCCGATTTTGGCATGATATAGTTGTCAACAAAATGCTTGCGGGCAAGGTCGAGCAGGATGCGGGCGAAGTGGACACCATGGAAAGCTCCTCGGCGATACTTCTTATGGACCCAAACTCGATCAACGCACATGTTGACGTCGGTCACAACAAGGGTAGTGGAGACATCTTCCGTATAGGGACCATCGTCGCCGTTCTTGTAAGTCCGGATATAGGCACCTGCTTTGGCGATCGGTTCCGCAATGAGGACAGCAGCAGGATAGTTTCCAACCAGGGCAACGAACACCTGGAAGTGTTCGGTCTTGGTTCCCTTAACCTTCGGGTGTTTGATTTTGGCCCACAAGTCGCCTTCAAAGTGTCCCATCTCGTCGTTGACCATTTTCACAACACTTTCCGCGAACTTGAGAATGGCAGAAGGATCATTGCGTCTAGCTCTAATGTATCTCAGCTTCTCGCCACCGATCGACTGAATACCAGCTCCAACTCCTCGGAGGAGAACCCCGTTGAAATTGACAGAGGCCGAACCACAGGTAAGCTTTGCCTTGTGTGCACCATCATGGATCTTACACTCGGTTGGCAGAGTTTTGTCGTAAACGAATTTACACTCGCTGCAGACAACTCGGGTGACTGGATTTGCGCCAAAATTAAGTTGCATTTGCGTCATGCGGCTCAAAGCATCGCGGACACCAGTGCTGATGAGGTCTCGTTCAGTGACAACTACTCTCTCACAATGGTAGGGGCAAGCTTCCTCCTCATTGGGGTCGCAGTAGGCGCATCCTTCCCGGGGAAACTCCATCGCTCCAGACTCTTCGGAAGATTCCGACATCTTGGCTGCTGGCAGGGCCTTGAGTTTGGTGGAAATGCGACGTTTCGGCCTCTTCTGAGGTTTCCGTTCTTGAAATAAAGAATTGGCTGCTTTCAAAGGGGGCGAAGAAGGCGGAGTAGATCCTAGATCGAGGTCGTCTGAAGATTGAAAAGAAGATCGAGTCGGCGCCGGACTCGATGAGCTTGACAGTGGCTGAAAATAGCTTTCGATGGAAGATCGCGCGAATTTCTTGGCAGGAGGAAGCTCAACAACAATCTGAGGGTCCTCAGAGAGCTTCCTTTTTCCAGAAGGCGTCTCTGTGATGATGTTGACGCGTCTTGAATATGTCTTCAGAGGGGCGGCTCTGAGAAGTTTATATCAGTTTCGTGGAAGGTGAAAAAGCGGGGAAAGCGGCCGTACCTGGTGCTGCCTGAGGTTTTCGCCATTTTAGGCTGTCGGCCAAAGGCCTGCAACGCCGATGGTTGCGTTCTCTTCGAATTTTGATGCTGTACAGAATTCGAGGTTATTGAAGAAAGTTAATGGAAGACGCGACGCGATATCTTGAAAGATACCTTGGCTCGCTTATTCGAAGGCGCTAGGAAATGTGGTGGAACCACGCAAGCACGTGCATGCCTGGACAATTCGAGAAGCGAGCCCCTGGCCTTCAAGTTTCTTTCAGTGAAGCGACACAGTATGTGAAGAGTTGTCTTCATGAGGCGATATTGTGGTAGGGCGCAGTCAACACCTCAATCGCGTAGAGTTATTAACGCCGACTGGCAAGATATGTCCTTGCTGAGCATCCTGTGCTGTTTTGAGCTGACCATTTTTCAACGCTAACAGTCTTGGAATGTGACATGAGAAGCTCTACATAAGGTACTTCTGTGCCTCTGAAGAAGTTTCTTTACGTTTGAGGGACACTATTGAACACTCTGGGCTAGAGAGATTCGTCCTCTTTGCTAAATACAGGGCACGATCCAAAGATTTTATTTGGCTGATCTATGAGCAATACCATCGGTGACTATGACCTTGACAGCAGATATAAGATTACGTATATTCGATATGATGCTTGGATATGCCACATCTTCACTCACGAAATAGCGCCAGAATCAAATGATACAAAGTGGTATTTACATCTGTAGCTGGTACGTTTGTCATTAATCGTCATCATGTCTGTCATATCAGAACCAGCAGCAGCAAAAAGAAAAGGCATCAAGACAGCTGCCCCCCTCTCTCTTCTGTAGTGATAATAACTACACCAAACACATAGGGTGATAAGTGTGAATGATGAGCGACGCTGGCAAGTCAACGTGTTACTGGAACAACTGTTTCCAAATAATGGAAATGCTGAAGGAAGCTGGAGTCACTAGAAACAACAACACAATATATAACCTACCAGCCGCCTCCCTTCCGTACGCTTAGTGTATGTGTGCTTTTTGCAAGATAAAGTCTGGGCTACATGGGAATTATGAAAAGTCTATTTTCGGCCTTCTAAAAGCCAAGGCGAGGTCACATGTAACCCAAGCGTATAATACATCGTCTATGCAGATCCTCATGCATCATTGTACAGTACAGAGCGGCCACAGTGCCGCAAGAGTAAGAGGAGGGTGGTACAAGTATTCGAACAATCACTTCCTCCGCTTCAAAGTCTTGATAGCCATCTCTACCAAGCCGTCCTTCGCTTCGCTCTCCGGGAACGCGTCGAGTGAGGCGATTGCGCGGTTTGCATATTCTTCAGCCAGGGCTCGTGTTTGGTCTAACCCATCGCTTTGCAGAACCAGTTCTCGAGCCTGTGATCTTGTCAGTAGATGTAGCAGATATTGGGAGATGAGGACTTACCCTAGCAACATCGCCCTCCTGGGCGAATTTCCTCCCCACCAGTGAACCCAGCTCCTTGTTGTGCTTCCACGCGAAGAGCAGAGGCGCTGTTGCGAGTCCCAATTCCAGATCTGCACCAGCAGGCTTGCCCAATTCCTTCTCACTGATCGTGTAATCCAGCATATCATCCACCAGTTGAAATGCAAGCCCCAAATTCTTCCCATACGCATAAGCAGCATCCACAGTTGCCATGTCTGAGCCTCCGAGCAATGCTGCTGCCCTGCATGACTTCGAAATTAAGCTCGCAGATTTCAGGTATGTCTTCTGAAGGTAGTATGTGACCGTTTCCTCTGTCCAGACTGGGTTCTTCTCGTCTCGAGCTGTGTTCTTCAATTGCATGAATTCTCCCTCCACTAGATTCGCAATAACCGTCGCCAGAAGCTCAGTGACTTCTGGGTCCCGTAACCTGGCAAGTGCGACAGACGCGCGCCCGAGAAGGAAGTCCCCAGCCAATACCGCCATCTTATTGCCAAATTCGAGGTTTGCAGAGGGCGATCCGCGCCTCGACACAGAATGGTCAATTACATCGTCGTGGAGGAGTGACGCGGTATGGATAAGCTCGGTGATTTCTGCCAGTCGTCTTTGAGATGGTAGAATATCGCTGTCGGTAGTGGAGTATGATGTTTGTGTGTGGGTGAGTGGATTGGTTGAAGGGGCGGTTGGGTTCACATCTGTGAGAATTGACATTGGGGAGATGGAATTGTCGATATCTGCCGAACTCTGTGGGCTATTGAATCTTGGAGATTTCGGTGTAAGAGCTGTAGCTCGAGACATCAGCAGCACAATGAGTGGTCGCACATGTTTCCCTTCCGCTTGCGTGTAGTATTTCGCAACGGTGTCCAGAGATGGATGTCCAGAACCCAGGAGTTGCCGTATATTGCCCGTCAAGAACTTCATCTCCTTCGCCACTATCCGTAGAGGATCTATACTGACATCTCCCGGCCCTGCCGTCCGAGCCGTCGCGTTGGAGAATACATTGGAGGCAACAGAAACGGCTTGCGCCCAGCTTGACTGCCTCCTCCGTGAGGGATGCCTATATATCGAATTCGAAAAAAGTCGCACTGGCTGTTGCGGAGTCAATTGACACCTATAGCATGCCGAATATAATGGTGTTGTTGAGGTTGAGGAGCTGTTGAAGAGCGATGAAGCTCTGGCTGATCGGATTCTCATAGCCCACGTTCCTGCCTCTGCGAAGAGGAATTGAATGCACTCTTATAAAGAATTGAACATTCGAAATTCCAGATATAATACTACCTTCGAAAGAAAAGTCGTGGGAAGGGTGTATTGGTGAGAATGTGTTCTTGAATGTTGACAAAATGTTGAAGCCGTGGAGTTCCGATATATTTTTTTCGGCTGCACTAGACCATTGTCGGGTCATCAGAGCACCGAGGCAACTCCAAGCGACGAGCTTGGAAGCTTAAAATGTATCAACAACTTCCTTTACACAGCTTTATTCTACAACAATGCATTAAATAACCTCAAAATGGTGCTGCTTACTATGACGGCTGCGATTGTCGAGGCTCTGGGAAAGATCCAGGGCCGCGGGCCAGCGACAGAGCGGAACATTCAGCACGGCGACGACAATGCACTTCCAGAACGCAGCGACGACAACGAAGGAAGAAAAGACCAGCAACAAGAGAATGCAGATTATGATGGTGGCAAACCGGAAAAGAACAAATCTGCCGGTCCAGGAAACACCGCAGAGGCAAAAGAGAGACCAGAAGGCAGTGCAGCATCGGAAGCAACACTGTCGAATCCTAGAATAGGCAGTCCTATATCTCATGGCCAGGTCGTGGAACTATCGCAGAACATGAAAGCTCGAATGCTTCAGCCATGTCGTCTCGAAGATTTACTCAAAGGTGCTAGGTTGTACATTCCTCCACCGCCGCCAAAGCCAGAACCCGTAGGTTTAAACCCCTTATAAGACTTGGTGGGATATGCAGTTGGGGGAGTTTCAAACTTCGTCATTGCTGCGGATGATGGATACATGCCGACCAAGCACTTGTTATCGATTCGAATACCTCGCTAACCTTCGTTGGAATAGACATCCGAATACAAGGCCCTCATGGCACGCCTGCGAAGAGAAGAAGAAGCCCGCAAATATGAACGAATGACGAACCCCCCTCCTCCTATGGAAACCTTCTCCCAGAAATTCCCAGCAGCCTCTGCTGCGCGAGCTTTTGCTTCCAGCCACCAGAATACCAGTGCCTCGGATCCGGATGATGATGGAGTTACATATGCGGATGTGGACAGGCAGATGGCCTTAATATTTAACGTTCTGATCAGTATTGTGGCATGTGCGGCAGCTATATGGATTGCAGCCAAGTGGTGGAGCACACCTGCGAGACTGGCACTGAGCATGAGTGGTAGTGCCTTGGTAGGGGTTGCCGAAGTGGTGGTTTATTCAGGATATCTCAGACGGGTTGGAGAAGCGAAGGGCAAGGAGAAGCAAATCAAGGAAGTCAAGGAGATTGTCAACACGTGGGTCGTTGGAGCTGGAAATGACACGGGAGACGCGACTGAGGAGAACTCTACGGCCATCGAGTCGAAAGAAGACGACAAAGGCTTAAGAGCAAGGAGGAAGACGAAAGCTGTCTCTTAAAGACAGTGCAAACTGATTACTTTCAGCGCGGAGAATCATTTCTTTGTCACGAGCCGGACTTAGAACATTGATGTTACCCTAGTCGGGATGGCCGACATTGATGCCAGACTCGCCGAGGATGCGGCTGCTTCTGCTGAAGAGGAAGAGGCCGCAGACGAGGCAGCGGAACATGCAGTATCCCTTGCAATATCCAGTCCCCCCTTCGAGATGATGAAGCTTCTATATGCACAGACCGCGGAATAAATGGCGGTGGCAGTCGATATGCACCCAAACACAGAGGTCATTATCAAAATTGCTACCAGACCCATCCAGAAAGTCGACCAATCCTCGGGATTTCGGAAATCACGAAGGCTCCTCCAGAAACCCGATGGCTTGGACTCTTATATGGTATATATGGTCTCCATAGGATCCCTCCAGTGCACGAACGCAGACATCGATGGGCGTTCCGAGCTTGTCTATGAGAAAGGATATTCAGCCGATCTGGATAGATCCGGATGGTACTCCTTGAGGTATGCACTGGACTCTTCATGCTCATGATCGGAGGAAGAGGGGACAATATCTCAAGCGTTCTAGTCGTGTCTGCTAGAAGTGTTTCGGGGAAAGTATTGGTTTTACTTCGCTATGTCAGACCTGTTTCCTGCTTTTAGACCTGAAGATGAGCCTTACCTTCTCCTGTGCGCTGCCAAGAAAAACTTCTGGGAATATAATTCAGAGCCTCATCATCCTCGTTGATATCTTCGACAATTCCAAAGTTCATTAAGCTTTTCGTCACATGTGTCCTGACTCAGTGCACAGATTTCAACCGACCGGGCTGAGAACTTCCTGTTTGAGTTTGGGCCGAGTCTTGGAGTAGTCATGAGAGTCTTTGTGCTTCGGCGTTCACATAGTAAAGTTACTGATATTGCTGTGGCTCGATCTCCATTACACTTTCTCCTTCGGGCTCAAATCATAATCATTCGTCACCCTCCCACAGGCGTACTTCGCCGCAACATCCACCCCCTCTCTCTCCTCCTTCTCGACCCTCTCCCTTAACTTCCGATTATCCTCGTCTATCTTCTTGCTCAGCCTGATCTTGTCCTCCTCAGTATACTTTGGCGGGCGCAGATCATCTGTTGGCTGGTACAGCGCCTCTTCATCAACAACGTTCCGTCCATCTACCCCGCGAAACTTGTCTTCAGTCTCCTGAGTCCAGGGATCGGGGAACCTGTAAGAAACTTTTGATTTGCGCTGGACTGAAGGCAACGGCGTCGATGACATTGCGCTCGTAGGTGCCATCGAAAGAGCGCATTACATCGTCGTGGGCCAGCATTACTACGCCTTCGGCGTCGAGTTTGAGAGAGCGCATAGCTTCTTTATAGAGAGGCCCTGCTGGGGTAGTTGATGACTCTGAGGGATTAGGTGGGGGTTGGTCTTGATTGGACATGATGGAAAAAGATCTTATAATGTTTGGATCAAAGTTCGAGTGCTGGATTGGGTGCCCGACTCATTTGGGAGGAGTAGTTGACGTTATGTAGGCATGAAGTGATCTGCAAGTTTTATGTGGCAGCCTGGAGCGAGGCAACGCGAGATCCGCTGCACTGCCACCAACAGGCTGATTGATTTGCAGGATCAAACGCTTCGCCAACTTGCTTCATGTCGCCAAATTCTTTCGCGACACCAATCGACCTATGGCATTATCATCATTGGGAAGTCTGTTCAGTCAGCTATGGTTCTGGGTATATCGTTTCTGAGAAATCCTTGACGTTTCGGTCATTTTGTCGGTTTCTACTAAGCGAATCCGATATTCAAATGTCAACATTGAGGAATTATTCTAAAATCTGGGAAGAGAGCCTGGAGCTGGTCACATCAATCATATCCGCTATGCAACCCAATGAAATACCGAATTACCAAGCTGTGAGATAGGTGATGGCGCTGGACAACCTTGAAGGGCGGGTTCTTTACGACGAGATCCTGCCGTGGTTGCATTCATGACACTTCAATCATCTCCAGAATATTTAAAACGCCCAGTGGCTCTCCGAACAGAATGTTGTGATTCCCATTCAAGTAAGAGCTTACATTCAAAGGAGGAAGTACGTACTTGTTAATCCGTAAAGCGGAGTTCGATTATCACGTGAGAACTAGTTCATAAGTTTCCCGGCCAGCAGAACCTCTTCCTTCCTCTCCCTTACAAGTTAGCTACACGAAACATCTCTGTCACGGAACCTCAATTTTGAATTTCCAAGGTTCAAGACGAACACGAACTCGATTTGCGGATAGTCTAAGCGAAAGGGCGCAGTGACAAGAGCAGTCTGATTGGGTGAGTCATTCGCAGAGCTGCAAAGCCTCGGATGCGATTAGTTGTACAGACAACAAGGAGTATATAAATCAACGGAGAAGTGTCTCTTCTTTAAACCTTGTATCAGTATTGAGCATTCCATCGAGTTGAAAAGTATCCCTAAGGTATCTCACCTCAACTTCCGTGCTTCCTCCTCCTCATTTCCAACCATTGTATCAAAAGTCATGGCTTACGCGTTCCTACCAGTGTCTACTGGTCTCACACGCCCAAAATGAAGCTCTCATATACCACTCTCGACGTCTTCACCTCATCTCGGTATGCTGGCAATCCTGCCGCCATCGTACAAGTTCCCTCCGGCACTTCCCTTTCCCAGGCCCAGAAGCAAGCCATCGCTGCCGAGTTTAACCTCTCAGAAATCGTCTTCCTTCATCTTCCCGCTGAAGGAGTAACCTCTTCAGAGCGCAAGATTGACATTTTCACTCACCAAGCAGAGGTTCCATTCGCCGGTCACCCCACGATCGGAACCTCGCATTATCTCCTTCACACCACTTCGCAGGATGTCAACACCGTCCTCACGAAGGCAGGAAAAATTGCTATTGAAAAATATGAGCAGACTGGAGAGGTGAAGGCAGAGATCCCGTTTGATTTCCATGTTCACGAGAAGACTTTCGAGAGTGCTTTGAACGGAATTAAGAATCCTGTTGCGAGTATTGTCAACGGCATGAGCTTCATCTATGTGGTTCTGTCAGATCTGGAGACTCTGTCAAAAGCCAAGGAGAACTTGCATGGCAATACATACGATCCATCGGTGCTTGATGAAGGGTGGAAGAACGGGCTTGTGGGAACTATGTATCTCGTCGCTCAGGGTACCGATGAGTTTGGACGGAAGAGGTACCGCACGCGTATGTTTGGGTCCAGAGAAGATCCTGGAACTGGAAGTGCTAGCAGTGGATTGGGATGTTGGTTGGCTGGGCAGGAGGATAAGAGTTTGGGGAAAGGGCCGTTCAAGTATGCTTTCACTCAGGGAGTGGAGATGGGCAGGAAGAACGATATCGGGGTTGAGGTTACCAGGGGGGAGAGCGGGGAGGGTATTCAAAAGGTTGTGTTGAGTGGTAGTGCGACCCCAGTCATGGAAGGCACTTTGGAAGTTTGATCTGGAGCGTCATGCATTTGATAGAAGGGACGGGTAGTGTTTTGCTCTCAACATCACAGGGACCTCAACCGGCGAGGCGAGATATTAATGTTATATTGTGAAGAAAAGTCTCTGCTTCTTCTACGAAACCTGTCTCTCTGAGTAAGCTGATGCCATGGAGATGCTAGCGCAAAGTAGTAGGTGGTTGCTTCGAGCTCGTCTTTAACCTGTCTGAGGTTTTGACAGCAAACTTTCAGAGGGTGTCTGACTTCGCTGCAGCTCAATTGGCTCTTTGCCCCACTCATACGACATTCGCTGAAGGTCAATCTCTCTCTTTCCAAAACTCTCTACCCATTCTTACGTACTCAAATCTGCAGCCCGTTCATTCATGCTAGTCCCTTCGGCAATAATCAGTGCTCTCCCCACCGAAAGGTTATTGATCATCCTTCTCAATCTGCCCAAAGCCAGTCGTGTTCTTGCCTCTTTAAAAATCAGCAAACTCAGAATAAGAACCAACGATCCAAACCAGATGATCCAGCATATCAATGCTGGGATAGCGTAGAAATAATTGTAGGTAATCTTCCGTCGGAAGGTTTGGACTTCCATCTTGTGGTCTGGGAATACAGACAAGACCGACTTTGATTCTACAATGATATTTGCAGCGATGTCTGTCCAAATCACACGTGGGATTTTGTGAATTGTATCAAAGGAGGACGTCAAGTTCACCCACTTGACTGCCATGGCCTGATCCGTATCACCATCATAATCGAACATTGTACCTTGAGCGGCAAATTCACTGTATGTGATAGCGTTGATAATTCCGGGGAGTCTTGTTGCTGCCTGTGTCTGCTTAGCAACGGTTCGCCGGTAGCTCTTTCACAATACACCCACCATAGAATCGCCAAAATACATGTCATATCCATCTTCAAATGTCGCTGGAATATAAAAGGTTTCGCCTTGATGAGTCTACAACGCCTCTGATTTTGAATACTATTCGTCGATGAGCCCCCAAAGCACTTGGATCTCGTGGATACTTAAGTTCCAGCCTAGGTTTTCAATACCCCAAAGTGGTAGATCCTCGCGCGAAGGATAGACTTTCGGCTCAGTTTTGATGATCTTGAGGTCTTCTAAGGGTGAGTCAACGCCTGTCTCGTTGTTCTGGAAGTGGACGGTTTTCACAAGAGCGCGAGGCGAGATTGCGCAGACGTTGATCGACATAGTCCAGTCTTCAGGAGAATTTTGAGTATCACTTCTCCTGGGACGAGGTGGGGTCAAAAGGTATCCGCAATCCACATTGATGAGTCCTGGCTTGAAGATTTCGGATCCGTTGTATGACTTGCAGGAATCAGTTGAACTAGTTGGACGCGTATGGTGACAGGCAATATAAAGAAGCATGAAGACAGAGCCCTACTTTGCGTCATTGACGTATAGCAAGTCACAAATAGCAGGCCCTGTCCAGAGAGTACTCCCCACTGGTACGGTACTTACGTCCAAAAGCCCACGACAAGTTTGTAGTGCTTCCATTAGAAGTCCACGGCGAAACGATCGTGCGCGGCAAAGTGGTGTTTGTCTGAGCTTCCTAACACTGGGTCGGATTTGATGAAGATATCATCAAAAGTGCAGGATGGAGAACCTCGTTGTCAGCAAGAGTCACGGCGTCCTGAGCTCGTGTCCATATTGGCTCCTCCAAGCTCCCAAATACAAGACCTATTCTGTGAGGCCCGAAACCTAAAAATGAGTATACTAGGTCACTGTCTAGAGTGATATCATATGCGCCGGTGCTTATGTTGAACTGGTCCAAGTTCAGTATCGATGACAAGTGGCGGTCGAAAATTTCTGATGCAAGCTGTGCATGTCCAAGAAGGTCAGGACTTGAGATCGTACTCTCGAAGGTCGGAAACTCATTAGTATCAAGTCTTCGGTTCTGACCATCCCCATCACGTAGGAGCCATGTGTTGGCACCGAAAAATGCCCACCCGCCGAGAACGGAGCCAGCTCAAACCCAGTCGAGATAGACCAGTTGGTATCAACACAAACTGTGTCCGGCTCAATCCAAAGAATGTCTTCGGTCCAAGCCGTTCCATGAACATTGTCAGGTAATACCGGGATAGTATGATTTCGGAACCCAATACCTCCGTTGACGGCATCAATAACCAGGCCTTCTCTACAAACAATCTCATCAAGAAGCAGAATATGCTCAGTCCAGTAGAATACCCGGTTGTGTTTTTTTCAGCTGTCAAGTTCAGCTCGTTTGATGAGACCTCGAACTGCCGAAACTGAATGTCGAATGGGCTTGCAATGAGGCTTCCTTGCGAGCCGCTGGAAAAACAGTCGGTGAAATCCTGAGAGATATAGTTCTGATAATAGGTCAATGGGCCCTTTTCCCCCCCTGATAGATCAGCTAGAATTGATACAGTGTCATTCTCTGTCACGCCTGGACAGGGCGATTTGCCGAAATTGCAAGTGCGAGAACTAGAATACTGCTCTCGACTGTCCGCCATTCCTCCAAAAGCAGAAGGGTCCTTTGCGTAAACAAAAATAGCTGTTGTACTGCTACTCAAGAAGATAGCTTCGCCCAGGCCGATCGGAGTCAATATTCCCGCAATGGCTAGGAGTAGGGTTGATATCAATGTCAGCCAGCCCATGACTACCACGCGGGTCATGACCCCTTCTCGCCGCCCTGCTGCAGCATCGCATGACAGAATCGATGGCCATATTGTCGATTGAATGAAACAGACCTGGCACTGTCTGAGTATTTAAAACTGTGGATGAAGGCTTTCAGCTTACCATGTGATGGCTGTACTTCTGTTTTTCAGGAAGTCAACTAAAACCAAAACGTGAAGCAGTGGTAGAGTGACTTGCACTCATTGTCGGTAGACGTGAGTTTCTTCACATGCAAGAAAGTTGGAGTATCGTAGTCTCACTGAATAAGAGGCCAATGTTGATAGCGCCAGCGACTTGACCAACTGAATAATCGGCCATGTGGTACGTACTTGGGGCTCTTCCGAGAAACTTGACAAGATGGGAACAAGATGGATACAAGATTGAGGGCTAGAATGCGGCTATCTAAATGGGATGTGTGAAAAATGAACTGGTCATAAGAGGAAGGTATCACAAAAGATACCGGAAAACTATCCCGGGTAAATTGAAAACGCCATGTGTGTTGGTTCTGGCTATTGGTTGGTACGCAAGGCTCAGTGGCAGCAGGCAACCATATTATGTTAGACAGCAGGGCTTGTAGTACTTTATCGACGCATGCAATTATTCCCCTCACATATGCACCACTCAAGGACAAAAATCTCGCATTCCAACGCGCGTTGCGGACAAACTTCGCTCCAACAGCATCACTTTAGCAAGAGCGAGGGGCCTGAAGCATTGCTCATTGCGTCCTATGGATGTCGGAATGTTTCAACGCAATATTGAAGATGCGCTGTGTTCATGACACACTGGTTATGAGGTACTATCTTCAAACAGGCTATCAAAGCAATTGCATAAAATGACACCTCCAGGCCCCTCCTTCTCCTTCGCTTACCACTTCGAATGTGCCATGCGTGGCTGTGGCAAAACAGGGAGGATCACGATAAGAGCCGCTGCGTTCTGGTGCCCAATTGAAGGCAACGGGGCACAAGGGGTCTGAGGGGGCCAAAAAGTGTATGCCAAGGAATACATTTTGCCTTGGTCCACGGCATTGAGGTGACATCTCATAGTTGTGCTTCTTTCGGGGAGAGCTTCAGGCCTGCGATGGTGAAAAGACGAACACTCGTGAAACGATAACTACTCGCAATGTACTCCAAACTAAGGATCGCAGAAGAAGCAGAGTACAATGGAATTATTGTCCTAGAACGACAAACAGCAAAAAGTAATGCGTTCGCCGGGAATCGAACTGTTTCTTGTTAGCTTGAGATCCTGAATACTCAAAGTGGTTCACATACCCCGGGGCCCATCGAAGTTGACGTAAACTGGCAACGATGGATTTTACCACTAAACCACAAACGCTCGTATATTGCTACTTAGGCAGCTGACTTGAAGGAAAGTGCTTGTGTTGCTAGGTGTATTGAACAGTTGCGTGAAACCGAAGGGTTTGAGTTAATTGTGCGGTGGAGGTGAAGTGGAGTACCTCAGTAGGGCAGAGGAAACTGCATCCACTTCACTCGCTTGAGTAGCGACCGCAGAGCTAATGACACATAACTGATTTCGAGTATGTGCGAGACTTTTTTCTGGTAGACTAACAACTCAAAATGGGTTGCCCTCTCCACATCAGCTCGTTGAGCGGAAAATCCAAATATGTAAGATAGAATGGCCAAGGATCACGGAAACCCGAGCAAGTACGAGAGCCTCATTTGCACAAACTAAACAGGGACATGTAATAGATGAGTGTCTATTGGTGATATCATACACATCGCCGCTGACTCCACGCTTCATAGGCACATTTCCATGCCTTGTCATGATCATCAAACTTCCGACTGACTCGTCAAGAACCCCAAGACTGAAAGCAAAGGAACACGGTCAACCCTGCAGACGAGAATACCACAACATCTGCCTATTGGGTCAGTTGTGAAAGCCCCAGGCCAAGGAAACTTCTCAAAGGCTCACTCGCTGAAAAGAATCGCTCACTAGATGACGAGTTCAGAAAGGACAGTACCACAGTTCCCACACGCAGTCACCCAAATGCTAGTTGGAGGTGCCTACATGTATGCGGGGTGAGGCTCAGGTGGTGCACATGAACTGCCAGTTGCACCAGGTGGTAGCCGGCCATACAATATGAACATCTCAGCTTCGGCCTGACTTCGCTCAGCTGCTGTCTCTCTGCGTTCGGTTTCAAGAAATGCCAACTGGGCTTGATAGCCTGCGATGACGCCTTGACCGGCTGGGAACGGACCTTTCCCCCATTTGTCGTCAACTTGATTGTACGACGCTGGCTGCAAGGCTGTGGACTGTTGCGCCGCATCTTCTTCCATGCTCTGATGCATGAGCCTCCTCGCTCTCTCGTGCTCATACAGCGCATTTTCCACTCCATAATCAGCCAACTGATACTGAATCATAGCCTTATCAGATCCCCAATTCGCCTCCGAGTCAGCTGCACTAATGGCATTGGGATCACTTGATTCGGCGAGACTGCCTTGCGGGGCGAGTACTGGAGTGCGCAATTGCTCAGCCACCCGAAATTGTCTCTGATGTCGCTCTTCCGGCATCAGCGGGTGCTTCATGAAAGACACACTGTCCGTCTCCTGATAAATTCCACCAATCGCTTGAGCATCGTGGCCTTGATTTCGCGAATCATTGGCCCCAGGTGCCTGTCCAGCCAGCTGATGCCTCGCTCCGATCAATCGTTTTCCATTTTCCTGCTCCAAAACCATTTGTTGCATATAGAAATCTTCGCGCGAAGCCGCATTGGAGTCTATTGAAGCTCGTTTGTTGCCGTTGTCCTGGCTTTGCTCCCTTTCTGCCATCTCTTGTCTCACCATCAACAGGCGCTTCTTGTTCTGCTGTTCCAGCAACTTCAGCTGGGAATGATAAGGCGGTAGGCTTTCCTGAGACGCCGTTGCTTGTGGACTGCTAACGGCGTCGGGCTCTACGAGAGGTTCGATAGGGAGGCTGGACCAAATGGCCGCGCGAGGGAGTGGTGCTTTCGCAGAAGAGCTTTCGGTGCTCTGTTCATCGTTTGCGACAGACTGGTTTTTGGGCCTCAGTGGCACATCAACTCTTACAAGGACCATCTTTGAGAAGGTGTAATCTTATGGACAGGAAGTTGGCTACTGATATCGCGGATGCTCGAGGGGTTGTTCGCCCAGCTTGTCTCAACAGAATGCAGCCCTCGAGCTACGAACGTCATGAGTTTAACGTCCTGGTTTCTGGCGCCAAGTCTTACCTTCGGGCTATCTTGCTTCCAGTGACATATTGAATCTACTAAGCCGGCGCAGATACATCCTGATGCTAGCTGGTGTACAGCAAGTGCGCGATAAAGGGCCGGTTTATAGCAGTTTGGGAGGAATGGAAGCCAGCACATGCACATGCCAATGAACTATGGAAGTTCGTCCCGGGAGACCCGCCTCTACTACCAGGGTGTCAAAAACACATTTCAACTGTGAATTAAAATGCAATGGGCGAGAACTTTTAAAGTTCCTATATCTGTCACTATATTAGTGACTGACGTCCAATACAACATGAAGTCTGCTGAACGGGAACAATTTGGCTGCGAGGGAATTGGTATGTAGATAGTCACATGACGTTGCAATATCCTTCAGAATTACCATCCCGCATCTAATTATTTTGTCAAGGAATGTTCATCAGATCTCCTGCAGACCATCCGATTGAGAACCTAATTCCGAAAATACATCTGCTTCTTGTAAAGCACCTAATGGTCCGATCCGGCTTAGTGGGCAATCATTAGGACTCGCTTGTCTATTTCAACCTTCAAACTTGTTTCAACTCCACCTCTGAATCCTTATCCTCGACAACCCAAGTGTCATTTCCGAAGTATAACGTCTGTGCGATCTGACATGACTAGATCCCACGACTGGAAACACTGGAAACAAACTTTGTGCAAGGCTCCCAATTCCAATGAAACCAATTACGGATAATTTGGCCTACCAGGTGATTCCATTTGCTTGCAGCCAAGGTCTCACATCCTCAGATGAAGACGGTATCGGCAAGAAGTGCCTGTTTATGGCTAAAAGCCGCGTCAGTTCAGTCCGACGGTGTGAGTTCGAAAGTTTGCATGCGCGACGCAGGACCAGTTGAAGGGCTGGAGTATTATCGAATGCTTGGCATCTGAAACCCCAAGTGACAGTCCACTATCTCAATGGGCTCAAACGTAGGGCGTACACCTATTATCCTTCTCCCTAGCATCACTTTTCTGTCTTCTACTATTTTCTGATCTTCATCTCTTTCTGTTAAATCTCTCAGTCTTCACTTTCCTCCTTCTCTTCTCCCGATAAGTTCATCGGCTGGTCCGCTTTCCAGTATATATTTTTTGCATTTTCGTTTTCACATCCAGTTACTTCCGAGCAACGTTCAAGATGCAACTTCAATCAATTCTGTTCTCTTTTCTTCTAGTCACCTCAGCCGCTGCGAAAGGTAACAAAGCAGTGTCCGAAAAGTCGCAATGCAAGCAGATTAGGAAGCTCCAGAAGTTCGTCGACTTAGCCTCGAACACCACCAGATTGCAGGAGGTCACCAACAACAATGCTACAAAGGTCGCACAGCTCCAGACCGAAGCATCTGCTGCAGCCACTCAGCTTACTACTTTGCAAAGCAACGCGACTCTGGTTTCAGACTGTGCTATCATAAATGCCTCTGAAGAGCAGGAGGATCGGTGCGAGGAGACCTTCGAGCTTCAGGCATTTATCACCTTCGCATCAAACACCACGGCCCTCGCCGCAAAGACGGACAACAATGCAACCAAGATTGCTGCCATTCAAGCCAAAGCCTCCACTGCGGCGACCAAGCTTCAGGCTCTGACTAGTAATTCAACACTGCAAGCAGCCTGCCCGGCGATTCTGCAGAAGGATCAGTGCAAGGGCATGAAGCAGCTCGAGAAATTCATCGCCAAAGCAAACAATCAGACCGTTCTCGACAAAGCTACGAAGGGCAATTCGACGAAAGCAGACAAGATCAAAGCTGAGGCAGTACAAGCTCAGGCGAAGTTGACGGAACTGCAGAGCAATACGACTTTCATGGATGCTTGTGCTGCTCTGGGTATGGCTGGGAAGACTGGAAAGGGAATTGATAGTGGAGCTTCAACTGAGGCAGCAGCTACCTCAGGCAAGAGCTCTGCAGCGCTTGTGCAGGTTGGAAATATACAGCTCACGATGCTGTCGACTATTTTGATTGTCGCGGCTGGGATGTGTCTCTTGTAAGGATGGTGGTTGCAAGGGAGGCAGTCTCATCCAAATTAAGATTTGTAGCGCTGCGACGAGGGATACATACATTTCTTGTAGTCATAGCCTTTGGGATGGATAGGTCTTCATAGTCAGCTTATACTACCGAATAAAACGCTCTACCAGATTTTTGGCATCAAAAATACGTACATGGAAAAGCAATTCTTCATGTAAACTCTCGAGACTCCAAGTGCAGTTTCGGATCAAGTTGAATCACGAGATCCAACGACAGGAGTTACACACTCGCAACGATTGAGGCTCAAAATGGGATCTATCTACGGCTTCTTTATCACACAAATGCCTATTCCTCTGCCTCTCGAGTCCGGATCCTCCTATCTAGCCGCGAAACCACCGATTGGCTTGATAGTCTTGATATCAAGCGGAGCACTGACCAAACCCTCTCCTTGAACAGAGGCACCCAATGCTTGGAAGTACTCGGTCTTGAAGTGTGCATCGAAAGCAGCCTGGTTATCATCTAAAATTCTGTCAGCAATGGCCAAATCTAATTGGTCAAAAAGACTCACAGGTTTCTTCCACTACAAGAACATTTCCGTTCTCGCCATTGAATTGCTCGAAGACTTGGTACTTAGACTACACAACCATGTCAGCATCAGACCACTATTTAAGTACATATTTGATTGGACCTACAACGTCCTTCTCGTTCTTGGAGACCTTCTCGGCAAGGCCGGTCAAGAGTTCCTTGAGCTGGGGAGAGGGGAACCTGGTCAGCATTGTGATCTTGCAACGCTTTTCATCGAATCCAGGGACCTACACGGTCTGCCTTCCCCGCAGCTGGGGTGAGAATGGCAACGACTTGGATAGACATGGTTGGTTGATTGGTTTTCTTAGTCTTGGTTGCTTTTCTGACAGCGGACGTATTCTTTGCTCCGAGTTTTGATTTTGTGATTCAAGGTTGGTGTCAAAACTCGTCTTCGTCCTTCATTATATACTGGAAGCTTCATTCTTAAAGCCGAGATTCATCCTCCGCTCATCATCTTCGGCCGGCCGTTTCTCCGCTCTCTAAGCTCGCTTCCATGTAGAAATTACCAGTACTTATCTTCCTTATCGCCGCGGCGTTAAGCTCATCCTCGAGCTTCGAGGTCGTCATAACAAAACATCGCCTCGGTTGACTTTCGGACGAACCCCGGAGTTCACCTAGACCACCACGCCTCACCTCGAACCACATCCTCTTCGAATGCCAACTCCAAGAGACCAATACCGAGAGTCCAGACTGGCCCAGACAACCGTTTCCAAATAGAAGCCCTTGTCTATGATGCATTGGGACCATCGTAACCTAGTCTGTCGTATTTGACCCCGCAATGCGGGGTACATCCTGGCGTATGAGCTCATTCGAGTTGGCACGAACTCCATTGGCATGTAGGTAAGCTCGACGCGTTGGACGGATACTACGGAGTAGTAATGAGGAGGTAAGAAGTGAGGGGTTAGAGGGAATAAGGAGAAATACAGTAAGAAAAAGGGGGTTCTCCTCTTGCTCCCTGTTTCTTCAGTTCTGTCTCTTAAAGTCCTGGTTCTGCACTATTTGTCTTCTGGTCTGGAACAATTTCGAATAGGACATAAATAGAATCAAGCGAAAGAAAATAAGAACTCCATTTGGGAAGTATATTGTGAAGACAAACCAATCAAGATGTCTCAAACTCAGACTATGAAAGCTGTGGTCTATCAAGGTATGTAATTTCTTCCCCATCCGGGTGCTTGAGGTGATGATCAAGAAGAAGGACTAGCACTGATGTGGTTGTATAGAGCCTTTCAAGGTGACTGTTGAAGAACGTCCCTTGCCAAAGCTCGAACATCCCGATGATGCATTGGTCAAGGTGACAACGGCAGCCATTTGTGGATCTGATTTGCATAGTACGCACCACCAATTCTTCCATATCTTGCTCAAGAAGCATGGGAAAGCCTTCTCACTGAGCTTGACCATGCTCTGGCTATTCAAATCTTAGCAACAATGGAAATACTGACGCCTCGTCCACAGTGTATCAAGGACGAACGGCTGCCAAGGGTGGATTATGTTTCGGTCAGGCCTCCCAGAATTTCTCTACCCCTCTGTTAACCAGAATAAGCTAACGACTTACAGGCCATGAAAACATGGGTACTATCATCGAGACAGGGACTGGTGTCTCCCTTCTCAAAAAAGGTGACAGAGTAGTTATGCCATTCAACGTCGCCGACGGTCGTTGCAGAAATTGTGAGGAAGGACGCACTGCATTTTGTACTGGAGTCAATCCTGGATTCGCAGGAGGCGCATATGGTTACGTTGGTACGTCAACCTTGTTCCCCCAATCCTCAACCTCAACCTCGGTTCCCAAACCTCAACCTTGTTCAACTCCAGATCATGTGTCTCTGGCTAATGTCTGATTCTCAATTATTGACTAACGATACATGTGTACAGCCATGGGACCTTACCAAGGAGGCCAAGCACAGTACATCCGCGTCCCATACGCAGACTTTAACTGCCTCCCCCTCCCAGCCGGCAAAGAGCACGAAGCAGACTTCATCCTCCTGGCAGACATCTTCCCCACCGGCTGGCACGGTGTTGTCCTCTCCGGCTTCAAGCCTGGAGAGTCCATCGCTGTATTCGGCGCCGGCCCGGTTGGTCTCATGGCAGCCTACAGCGCGGTCCTCCGTGGCGCTTCCAAGGTCTACGTCATCGACGCCGTCAAAGAGCGTTTGGCAGCCGCTGAGAAAATAGGTTGTGTGGCTGTTGATTTCAGTAAGGTTGATGCGGTGGATGAAATCATCAAGTTGAATGGCGGGATGGTTGATCGCAGTGTTGATGCCGTTGGGTACCAGGCTTCGGCGAAAGATGGGAAGAAGGAGGCGCCGAGTATTGTGCTGGAGAATTGTATTAAGGTTACGAGACCGACGGGTGGTATCGGTGTTCCGGGTTTGTATGTTCCGAGTGATCCGGGAGCGCCGGATGAGAATTCGGGACAGGGGATGTTGTTGATTAGTTTTGGGAAGTTGTTTGAGAAGGTTCGTGACCCCTTCCGCTTAGCTGACTTCCTCTTTCCCTGGCTTTTCTGGCCGTGTCGACCTAATCGGATTCAAGGGACTCACGATCGGTACTGGCCAATGCAATGTCAAGGCTTACAATCGCTACCTTCGCGATATGATCATCTCTGGCCGTGCTAAGCCATCCTTCGTGGTATCTCACGAGATCGGGATTGATGATGCCCCGGGTGCGTACACGAAGTTTGATCGAAGAGAGGATGGATACACGAAGGTATTGATCCACCCTAACGGAGGATTCTAATTCGGGTAAGGATGTTGGATGATTAATGGAGGCGGATTGGAAAGATGAAGAAGATATTTCGTACGTTTCAAATTATTGAAAAATTACGGAACGTCGAGGATCAAATATGAAAGTATGACAAGCTGTCTGGGATACTATTCTTCGCTGTCGTGTTCATTTGATTCCTTTCGTCGAACTCATGTACTTATGAAGCCAAACATAGTTTGGTGTTAGGGAAGATCAACCCAACGGTTATCTGAGAACGTGCCACGAGACAAGATGGGGTGAAGCGATCAGTGACAGCAAGACATCAGTGACAGCAATTCGACGTCGATAGCAGCACCAAACGAATATATACACTAGCCAGAACAGCAACACTACATACCACCGGGATCGACTCTTGCCTCAAAGCAGTCAGTAGCATTTCTCTACGAGAACTCTGCAACTCCCCGTCTGATGAGATATGGAGGGCCCGGCAACATCACCTACAGTCCTTGTGAAGCAATTTTCGCGTACGAGGAGATTATTTGCCTGATCGTATTGAGCACTTATATACCACTCACAAGTACATGCTTTCAGTTCAGTGGTAAGAAGCATGACATAGCCTTGCAGGCAAGGGCAGGAGTAGTCAGGGATCGGAAATAAATGCTCGACAACATCTTGATTGATAACTTGAATTTGGTAGGTATAGCCTCATCAGACTCAGGGGCTCGAGCGATCGTGTCTGGATGCTGCAATCTGGGTATTTGAAGCATGGAATCGGAAGAGCAGTCGATACGGCGAGCTGGTCATAAGAACAACCTCAGCAAGGTTACGAGGTGGAGCCTTTCTCACATCGCTGAGTCAGAACGGAAATCAATCCACGACAGGTAGATTATCGCAGCATGGCACAATGCAAAAAGGAGGCTAAAATAGGCAACACAGCATCTGCGCATAGTACTTTCAAGAAAAGGAAAAAGAAGGGCGTTACGATTGGAATGGACAGAAGCAATGATAAAACAGTCAGGCGCCTGACAACAATTTATTCATATATTTGATCGAGATGATGATATCTCTGACATCGTGGATAAGTGGCGCGCACACCCTGTAATTTGAGCGTTCAAGGTTGAAGCAATGATGTCGTGGATGCAGTTCTCGCATAGACCCTTAGATCTGAACTCCGCACCCTCCCCCAAACCCTTATCGGGTCTAAGTTGCTATGCTCTCTGACGTTGCTTTACTAATATGGATGGAGGAGATGGCAAACTGGGAGGTACGTATGCACTTTTCCAATCTCCTGGTATCACAGGCGCAGTTTCGCCTAACCGAGAAGAACCACTCAAAACAGCGGTAAAGGGACAGCGAATTGAGCATGACCAGTGAATACGCAATATAATGTGACGCCAAACCGAACTGCAAGCCTGTGGTTCCGTTGGACTACATACAAGTGTGCGAGAGGCAGAAAATCTCAGCTCGGCAGCGACACTCCAGATATGAAGAAGCCATGGAGAAGGAGATGTGCTTGTGGGTCTAAATCTAGCAGTTATGCTGAAATGAGCCAGGAGCAATTGCCGTCCTGCGGTTTGCTGGCGATGCCGTATCGATAAGGTGAAGCCAGGAAATGTATGCAGTGAATTTTAGGTACTAAGATTGAGGCTGTTGTCAAGATTCCTCTCGCTGTCATCCATTTCAGTTGTTCAAGGCGAACTGCTGGCGCCTGCGGTTTTACAACACTTCAGCAATAACTGGATTGATGCACGAACCGCCGGCATGAGACTTCTGATTAGACAGCTTTCTGATTTCCCCCAGTTAAACCCCCAAGTGGGAGAAGTTCTCGCAAGATGTGACGACGGGCTCTCCAGCGTGCCCAAGGCATAATCACGTGACTATTATTTACCAACCATAAAACAAAGCGTCTGAGCGAGCAGGATACACAAGCTTCGGGGATCCAAAGTCGTTTCGTAAGAGCAATAGAAAATTGGCGAGAAACAAGGACGAGAAAACAATATTATATCCACTCACGTGACATTATCGAGGGACGAAACTGGCTAGAGATGGCTGCACCCATCTGCAATGGCCATCATACCGATTCCTACGCTAATAATAGCGCCGCCATACAGATAGACTCGACTTTGGTTGATCGTAGGCCAAGCCGAGAGATATTGACCGCACGTGATTCGCCCTCCTATTCTCGTAACCGATCTCGGCTATGAGTAAGCATGTTTGGTTTCCATGACACATCAACAATGCTCGAACAACTCGCATCACAGGCGTCAGTGCTGGCCTGTGAATGAAAATGCGGTTGCTGTCTGGATGCAGGTCTTCGGTTGTGCTTTTGGGCTCAATGATGTACAAGATGGGAGATTCGATTTCGAAGTTGGAATGGTCTCTGCAGTGGACTGTGTCGGACCTGAATTGACGCATTGCGTAATGGCTTGGAAAATAGGTGGCGCGTCTTGTTTGGTAGACATAGATTCTGATCCCGGTGCCGGTCGCGTAGCGGAAAGACAGAAACATATATATTCGACGGCGAGTTGAGCAAGACTCGATGGTGAGCCTGTTCCCATTGCGTTGATATTGAGGTGTGTCGATGAGTGGTGTTCGCACAGGTCGTCCCGTGTGAAGGAGAAGGTGACAAATGGGCTTTCGCTATCGGGACACATCTTTGCATTCCTCGTTGACGATCTTAAGTGCTGAAACAAACTGAGGACATGGAGCTCGAGCTCTTGGATAGTGATCCTCTTGATGTCGATGGGCGAAGATTGATTGCGATCCGGGTGACAAAGGTCACACGATCATCATTGCCAAGATTTCCGAAGATGCCATCGAAATGAAAAGTTACGAGGCTGGCGAAGTTCTGTCCTGCAAGAAACAATACTGACGCCCCATCGTTGTGACTGTTGTTCGCTGAGGCTGAAGTGTTGGAGATCCCTCATTGGCGTGCAGGCATCGCAAGCGCTGTTGCATGAACGATGCTGCTGGGAGGCGCAAATGCACATAATTTGTTGGCGCTTAATTCATATACCAGACAGATGATTGATTGATACTAACAAATGTCCACCTGGCACAAGCATTTGAACCTGGGCAGTTCCCTCTGGAGATGAATTTGCCGAATTTGTGTTGGAACATTGGTGTTGCCGGATGCTCGGAATGGATGGGCGCCGATCGTCCAGAAGTCGTGGCTTCGCAACAGAATATTTGTTCCACCGAACCTTTATCCTGTGATGGATACGATTGAATTTGAATCCAATCTGGGAATCATAAACCTCTGTGAAAGCGATCGCTGTCGAATCCGTGTCGTGTTGGTGGGCATTCAGGCTCGAAAACAAAGTTTGAATTTTACCGGTCGCACAATTGTTTCGGGTGCTGAGCACAAATCTGGGAAAAGCCTCAAATGATCTTGATCGAAGCCATGATTACATATGGCTGTGGATGAGAGAAAACAGGACAGTGTCTGGGACGGTATGACACGTGTTGTGATGTAGGCAATAATGAGGCAAGGCGACGGGTGGTTGAAGGTCGAGTCACACCATCTACCTGTGCCTATCCGCCTTTCGAGGTTTGGAAAAGAGAATGTCTCTGAGGAATGTACTGCTCAAGAAAGAAGGGAAAGCAATAAGATTACTACCATGGCTAAGTAGGTATCAAGAAACAGTAAAATTCGCGCCAAGATCTTGTGTAAGGAGATGGGTTGTGCGGATGGTTCGCATCACGGTCGCAAAAAATCGCGCGAACTTTCAGACACGACTTTTCTCGAAAACCTCAACAAAAGTAATAGCCACAAAAGAAAATAAAGTGATGCACATAAAAGCATAGAGATTCAATCGCGGAATCAGGGACATATATTAGCGAAGAATAAAATTGTGGTGGTGGATGGTGATTGATGGTTCAATGCAGCTGGTTGAAAAATCGCGATGGCTTCATCTTCCAGGAAATCGACAACGCGGCTTTCTTGTGCAAGCATACTCGCAACGTGCACGTGTTTGCATCTTTTGCATTTGAGAATGCATTCTTATGATGAGAACTTCATTTACAGTGACAGATGATATCATACCAGAATGCATAGATGGTACAGTCATCGAAGTCGCATCAGGATGTCTTTTGGAACTGAGCGATCTCGACGATGGAGGACTTTGATATCATGCGGCAAGTTCGACAATGCTAGCATATGTATGAATCAATTGCAGATAGAATCTGGAAAGACTAGGAGAAGATGGAACGGCTGACAACCGACAACAGAGTTGATGCGTTGGCACATCGCTCCTTGGTGTGGGAGTTGGGAGAAAGAGAAGGAGGGCGAGGGTGTCTGTCCTGGTGCGGGAGTGTCCCGGATCGTGTGATCTGGAAGGGACGTTATGTTCTGGCCAATCAGAACTTTGTAACTAGAAACTGGCAAGTGCGAGGGTAAAAGTGTCTAGCAAGATTTACGCTAAAAATTGGCGCTAGTAGCAAATCACTCCTTCCCTTCTCTCAGAGTACAAAAAGTCCACGGCACCCCCGCCCCGGGACTTGCGACCTTTCCTGACTTCCCACATCAACACACATTCACGTCGACCACAACACCCAACGCGATCCAATTCAAGCATCATCTTCGACTTTTACTCTCGTCTCATCTGATACTTGTATCCATTCTACATATCTACATCAATTCTTTAAAATGCCTCCAAAGTCCACCACCACCAAGCCCAAGGCCGCCTCCGAGCATGCCTCCTACCAAGGTAAGCTCAATAACTCCTCCACCACAACATCGCGTCACATAAATGCGCATTGTTTCTTGGTCGCCTCGATTGGCTCCAGCTGGCGCAAGCTTTGGATTTTTGATCGGAGCTTCTACTGACGCGTTATTTTAGACATGATCACCGATGCTATCGTCAACTTGAAGGATGTAAGTTCCTCTTCCTACTCGCGCCTGTCTTCCACCTGCTAACATTCTTTCCAGCGCAATGGTTCAAGGTACGACTACTCCCAATGCTTGTTCGAAACCTCGAGCATATTCCGACGCGTTGTATGTTTACCTGAGCCATGCTAACTCGCGCCCAGCCGCATCGCCCTCAAGAAGTATGTCCGAGCCAACAACAAGATCAACGCCGCAGATGCCATGTTCGATTCTCTGTTCAACAGAGCCCTTAAGGCCGGTGTCGAGAAGGGTGTCTTTGCTCAGCCAAAGGGTACGTGCCTCTGCTTCCTGCTTTCACGACTTGATCTGACCTTTCACAGGAAGCTCCGGAGGAACCAAGCTCGCAAAGAAGGAGCCAAAGCCAGCTGCTGCGAAGGCTGCCCCAAAGCCCAAGGCCGAGAAGAAGACCACCGACAAGAAGCCTGCTGTGAAGAAGGCCACAACCACAAAGAAGCCCGCCGCTGCTAAGACCGCAAAGCCCAAGGCTGCCCCCAAGCCAAAGGCACCAAAGAAGGAGAAGGCGGAGGCCAAGCCAAAGGTTGCAAAGCCAAAGGCTGCTGCCAAACCAAAGAAGGCTGCTGCTGCTAAGGATGTAAGTTTCTCTCAGCTCCCTCATTCTCGACGCGTCTAACATACTCCAGGCTCCTGCAGTTGTCGACAAGCCAGCTGTACTAGGCAAGACCAAGTCCGGACGCGTTACCAAGACCACACCCAAGACACCCGCTGCGAAGAAGGCCGCACCAAAGAAGAAGGCAACCCCCAAGAAGGCATAGGCTCTTCCGCTTGTCCTCTTTTCCTACTTCAATCATTGTTCATAAAGGCGTTGCGGATGGGTTATCGCGACGTGAAAGGGGTTTCATCGCGCGTTATTGTTGATTGTTTTTACGGATCTCATTTTTGTCGGATTACTACTTGATGATGGATGGCTTGGGCTGGTTTGCTTCTGTATTGAAGTATTGGGTTCCTCTTCGTTGCAAGACTAGATGTGGGATTCTTGCTAGACGGGAATGGAGGCTACTCACTCTGGGATTGGAATTGCCTGAAGAAAGGAAGGGAAGGTGTGGCTAAAGTGCTGGAAGGATGAATAGCTGTACTTATACCACATCAATGACACAAAAATACTCTAAAATAACGTTGGTTTCCATTCCCATTCTCCCAAATGCGCTTGAAATTGATCCTGAAGATGCGACAACCTCCAAACCTTCAAATTCATGCCCCCAAGTCGTGGGGCGTGGTCCATGACGCGTCGCTTATCGGTTTGTTATGATTTCCCAAGTGGGTCAACAATCGCGGATTGCAGGGGGAGAAATGAAGAGCCGAAGCCGAGCCGTTAAGGGTCAGAAGGGTCCGTTCGCCGCTGGTCAAGGCTTAGGAATGGTGCCCGTCCGGCATCTATTTTCAGCTAATCTGCCGAGACGAACCGATGGCAATTTCTCTTTTCCAACAGAACTTAGAAGAGGGTCTGGGACTGATTGAATATGGTTCAGCGGTTGGAGATAAGAATGCCTTTAAGGCTGCTTATCATGTAAAATCTTATTTCTGTACTTGATGGATTTATTGATTTTTGCCTTGTGCGTCAGGAAGACCGACTACCGCGTTGCACAAACGTGGCGATTTGTTTCACGCTGAACTGATGAGATGGGTGTAATCTACAAGCGGGCAAGGGATTAGCCCTGCGGGTTGAGTTGATGTGCATGCCTCGTGCTCCAAGACGAGTTTTGACAGCTAGGGTTTCCTGCTGTTCAGGCGGTACTTTTTGTTAATCGGTTGCGATTTGAGGAAGCGACGTGATGCTATCCCGCTGTATGCTGCATGCAGTGAGAGGACATGAGATGGAGAGGATACTTTCTTGAAGGGGTTTCGTGAGGCTGGAGAGAGAGGCAAGAAATGGCCAGGATCTTATTTGGTCATTCCAAGCAGAGTGAACAGAGGAAGTTGTCAAAAGTCGTAAACACAACTCTGGCGGTCCAAGAAACTCAATCCCCATGGCTGGGAAAGAAATTATCGCAAACATCCACACGCCTCACCTTGAAAAGTATGTCTTTCATCATATTCCTACAGTCTTGCGCTCTGTTTCTCCTGCTTTGAGGCTGCCTACAATCGTTCTCTGCCTGTCGGACAACATCTGTTGCAAAATGGGCTGGCTGAAGTGCAGAGACAGTGCTCTCCTGTCTGCAACATCAGATGTGATTTCCAGCCCTACCACACCATCGCCTCGCAAGAGCGAGTTGAGGCAGTAAATGAGGAGCATATAATTGTAATTCAGGCCGCCAAAGTGCTGGGCTCTGTTGCGTGGAAGTATGGGAAAGATACATGGAGTATTAGATGGAGAGTGTCGGATCAAACACGTATGGTTGCCTTTTTGTTCTTTCGGGTTCAGAGACATCCCACGATCGTTTTGAACTTGGAGATGTTTGATGTGTCCTTGGGATGATTTGGTGGGCCTCACTAACAACTTCCCGATGTTTGCCAGATATATACGATCAAAATTCGTCGCATGCTGAATTGCGAAATAAAATACCCTTCCACTTCCCGTCGCCCGAGCGGCATGTGTTGATGTTCTGCTTTTGCTAGCGAACACAAGGCGGGTGTAGGAGTAATCTAGCATCAGGACCAACTGATCAGTAATGCTCGATTTACGATTTCTAATTGAAAATTAAGACTCGCACCCAAACACCTGCTTAAGAGCTCAGAGGAGCAGTGTGCGACAGTAGGCACGTGAGGATTGAGATGTTAAAACTAGCACGTGCGAGCATCTGCATGATATTTTTAGCAGCACCGCCTTCCAAGTCTCTCTTGATTTTCCGCCCCCAAAAACCTCATCCCGCTTCAATCTCAAATGCTTACCCGAGTCGAAAGGACCGCGGGATGCAAGCCACACAAGATGCATTGGATAATATTCCCAGTCTTTGCATCTGAGGATGTCGCACGAGATGAAGCCCCTGGCAAGGTAGGTCAGTATGCCTAGGGAACAGATGCGCGGGGTGATCATGACTCTCCTCACTTGTTGTCGTTCAAGACGAACGACCTTCGTTCAATGTCCTTCAAGTACTTTTGAATTCATGCATCCACTCACATAGCAGTCATGGACCCTTTGTCAATCGCCGCCAGCGTGGCAGGCCTCTGCACTCTCGCCGAATCCATTGTCCACCGCACACGTGCATACGTACGATGCGTTCGTGGCTCAGAGAAGGAGATAGCAAAGCTGATTCGAGCAATGGCACAGCTCTATGGTATTCTGGAGCAGATTCGCTTGTTGGAGGACGGCTTTCATGGTGAAGGCGGGGATGAGAAGGGTGCGGGTTTAGGGAGCGTCGGCATGGTGAGGGGTGTGCATTTGGTTAAGGGAGAGGAGCTGTTCGAGTGCGAGAAAACACTCCGAAAGTTGGATGATGTGCTGAAAAAGAGCGATCCGAGAGCTCAAACAGGATTTGTGAATGTGGCAAGGAAGAAGTTGGAGTGGCCGTTCAATTCGAAGGAGGTATGTAAAGAACGAGCGACGCTTGCGGCGCTTTGACTGCGAGACAATGCTGAACAGATGTCAAATGCAGGTTGCGGAACTTCTACGGGACATCGAAAATCATAAGTCAATGCTGAACCTGGCACTCAACGCCAATGAGATGTGCGCCATATCCTGACGGCTGCGAAGCGACAGACTGACATAGTACAGGGCTGCAATATTGTCGTGTCTCGAGACTTCGACATATGTTTCTCAAATAGTCTCCCGAGAGCAAATAGCAAATGAGGAATTCCGAGAACATCAAAGAATATCCGCCTTCAGTGAGTTTGCTCGTCTTGTGTGGGTCATGGATATTGACTTGAGTAAGGTCGGAGGCGACAGAAAATCATCGAGTTCATGACAACGCTAGACCCGCGGATAGATCAGACGATGTATTTCCAGATGAAGCAAGAGATGACTGGATTGTGGTTTACCGAAGGCGACGACTTCAAAGCCTGGATGAGCAAGCGGAATTCCACACTGTGGTTATCAGGGATTCGTAAGTTATGAAGTCTTTTTGTCATATTGAAGGGATCGCGCTAACGGGACACTCGTAGCCGGTGCAGGGAAGACCATCCTCTTGTGCGTAATCGGTACTATTTCATTGGACTTGACTGACTAGGACCAGCTCTTCCGTCGTTGATAAACTGCAAAGAGCTTTGGACGAACATTCTGGTTTGTTGCATTCATCTGACCCCACCAGTATCTCATTGACCGTTGGACAGTGATGGCGTACTTTTACTGCGATTACCGGAATCCAATCAAGCAAGATGCCACAACAATCATACGGTCGCTGATCAGACAATTTGCTGAGCGCAATGATTTATGTTTCGATAAGCTTGAAGAATTCTACGAAGTACATAGCTCAGACGACAAGATTTCGCTTCCAACACAAAAAGATCTCGTAACCCTACTACTTGACATGAGCGAAGACGTTGAGAATGCGGTGATATTGGTCGACGCACTCGACGAATGCCTCACAGAAAGAGCGGCTGTCATCAAGTTGCTCCGCGATTTGAACATTCGATCCGAAAAGATCAAGACTCTCTTCGCAAGCCGAGATGAGGTTGATATAAGTACAAATTTGCAAGGATATACGACTGTTTCCATGGCAGAGAACGCATCCGATATTGCGAGATATGTCGAGTCTGAATTGAAGATTAAGAATTGGGCGAAAGATCTAAGCCAAACAGAAAAGGAGGCGATCAAGAATTCGCTCATTGAGCCAGCCGGTGGCATGTGAGAACACTCGTATGCTTGTGGGATTCTGCTAATTCTGACAGGTTCCGATGGGTGGCATGCCAACTGGATGCTTTGGCTAAATGTAAGACTACAGCTTCCAGGAGAAAAGTCCTCAGAACTTTGCCCAAAGATCTTTCCGAGACCTACTACAGGGTATGTTTTATTGCTTTTGTCCCAACACCTAGACTGATCTACACGTTATAATGATTACATAAGAGACAGCTTCACTGACTCTTGTGTCAGATTCTCAAACAGATCGACTCCACTGAAATTGCTGATAACAGACTTATCGTGCAAAGAATATTGAAATGGGTGACATGGGCAGCTACTGGCCTTTCTTTGAAGGAGCTACAAGAAGCTGTGGCGATTAATGCAGGCGACGAGGAGCTCGACGTTGATGTCATCAGTGCAGAAAGCGATATTCTGGATCTTTGCAGCAGTCTAGTCAGATGCAATCCCAACGGCATTATCGAACTCGCTCATGCTACCGTGAAGGAGTTTCTCACCACCATCCCGTCGAAAAGCGAATACTACTTCTACCACGTGGACGAAACTTCAGATATGACTGCGCTGGCAAGTACGTGCTTGACCTACCTCTGTCTGGATAATTTTGGTGTGGAGAAGGACTGGGAATTAGCATCCGTAACATCTGGGTCAAGTTTCAGCATCAAAACATCGGTTGCTAGCGATGAGGAGTCGGGAGTCTCGAAGCAGGCCCTGCAATACCACTTCCTGAATCATGCGGTCGAAAATTGGGATCATTATGCTGGGAAAGCCACAGAAGATTGGAGTCAGGTCCTGGCTCTCGAAGAGATATTGTTCGCACCCACAAAGGCCCCTCAATTCTTGAATTGGGCTAGACGGAGATTGGAGCCAACCAGATACAGCCGTAATCGTGATGGGGGCCTACTGGCAGAGAGTACAACTTTGCAATGGGCTGCCTTGCTTGGTCTTCCTGCCATTTGTCGATGGTTGATTGAACAAGGCTCCGACGTGAACCGGGCCACGGTTGTGTTGGGGAGTTCTCTTGCCTGTGCTGTTCTGGGTGAGAGTGTCTTTCATCAACGAACAAGCGACGGAAGCGATTATGGGAGTGATGATGGGAGCAGTGACTACAATGAACGCTACAATACCAAAGAGAGCCGCGCGTGGCGCTCAGAGACCCGATACGAAACCATCGCTACGATGCTGAGATTTGGAGCGACAATGGACTGCATGCCTCCCGAGGAAACAAAATCGCTCATGGAACTTGCCCTTGCGATCGGAGAGCCGAGTCATGTCAAGCTTCTGTTGGCACATGGTGCTGTGCTTGATACTGACTGTCTTGCATACCTCGAAGGTCAATGCAGCGAGGGTCCCAGGAAAGCAGAGATGCAGGATATTCTCAGTGTAGTCACTCAATCGAACTACGCTACTGAAGATACTCAGAAGGCCACCAGACTGTTACTTCAATTTGAGACATCAAGCATCCAAGCAGCGAAGCTGCTCGCTGAGACTCTCGGAGACTTGACAATGGGCGAAGGTGCTGAGGTACAAGACAAGAATGGCGCGCTGAGGAAGGTGTCTGAATATGGCCGTATGTCCTTGAGGAGTCCTTGGCTTCTTCTCCTCCATGTCCCAAGATTTTTCAGTTGCATCGGACAATTTTTATTGAGACGTTCACAAATGATCAATTGCTGACTTTTAATGACCCAGAATACGAATTGGTGGCCCAGCTATTGGATGATCCCGATATAATTATTGATCATGTGGACAAAGACGGTTTCACTGCTTTGCATGAAGCAGCACAAAGTGGACATCTACCGGTTGTACAGCTTCTGGTGGAAAAGAAATTCAACGTCAATGCATCAGACAAGGATGGTGATACCCCAGCCATGCGAGCTGCGAGTTGCAACCATCTTAAAGTAGTGCAGTACCTTCACCAGCATGGCGCCGTTCTTGCCGACCAAGTCAACGCCGATGGCGAAACCATTGCATCCGTTGCCGCGCACAGCGATTGTCACCGAGTACTGCGGTATATTGCCGAAACAGATCCTCGTTTGGTCAGCTCTACTACGACAAGTTCCGAAGGGAAGACTACTCTCATGGTTGCCGCAGCGAAGGGAAGCATCAAAAGCACCCAATACATTTTGGACAAGTTCCCGAATGATGAGGTCACTGCCATAACAAAAGATGGACGGTCAGCGCTTCATTTTGCAACAGCCTCTGGAAGCAAAAAGGTCGTAGAGATGATCCTCAAGAATCATCCCGATGTTAATGTCAAATGCTCGAATGGATGCACAGCACTCCATTATGCCGTGGACGACATCTTGAACCCGAGTGTGGTCAATGTCTTGCTTGCTTCTGGCGCCGACGCGACCATTAAGAACGATACGGACGATTTACCTGTACACTATGCTGCGACACAAGGTGGTTGGGATAATTTCTCTGTTTTGAAGAAGCTCATCGAAATTGCTGAAGACCAGTGCGAGTGGCTCAACGAGGAGAGTGGTAGCTGCCGAACTGTCCTCCAAATTGTCACCTCACATTCTAATTTTACAGATTACAGCCTCAAGATGGTCGAACTCTTTTGTGCCCGGCCAGAGCTAGCACTCGAGCCCCCAAGACTGGGATTAGTTGGCGGAATACCGCTGCTGAATCTGGTCGAAGAGCTCAGCAAGAGAACAGTCTATAGGCCACTGCCTGGGGGCCCGCTAGGCCCTCCTACAGATGCCTGGCGATTACTCGAAGCAATCAAACTTTTGGTTGGAAGAGGGGCTTCTGTCGACTTTACAAATCCCAAGGGAGATACTGCGTTGCACATACTTTGCTTTGGGAACCTGAAGTAAGTTTAATCCGAACCAGTTCTGTCTTGAATATCTGGTCTCACTAGAGCAATGCCTTTGGTCTTGCTAGAATTGTGGAACATCTGGCACTAATCAAATGAATAGTCTTACGGTCTGCGACGCTGTGGAGTTTCTGCTACAGCACTCTGCTCCAATCCAAACCGTGAACAAGAATAACTCAAATGTGATGGATGCACTCTTTTCACGTCTCAACAAAGGACCAGTCTCTCCGGACATGCAAGTACACACCCAACGAATCCTCTCTGTGCTGATCGATCATGCCTCCGATGACCATTTGAGGAGCTATCGGCTCGATGGAATGCAGCTCCTCAACCTCTGCATTCAGATCGGTAATCCTACCATCATAAGAAAATTGCTGAAGCGCGGGGCAGCGGTAGACATCCCTGACTTGACACCAAGCCGTGATTCAGGTCTATCTCCAGCGAGGGCGATTTGTATCTACAAGACGTCGGATGGAGTCGCAGACGAAATCCTGGATAAGTGTTCAGATCTCAACTGTTTGGATGATGCAGGCATCACGTTGCTGGTTCTTGCTTGTCGATTCGGGAAGATTGACGTTGCTCGGTCCTTAGTATCCAAGGGTGCTGATCGACCAACAACAGTCCAAGGAGTTCGTGCGATTGCAGATGCTGCATACAATGGCCACACGGAAGTTGTCCAATTCCTCATCGAGCTGGGTGTGGATATCAATTCTACTTATGGGGATCGAAGAATGACGCCCTTGATGCATGCAGTTGAGCGAGGCAATTTGAAGACCATTAAGTTTCTTCTCGAGAAAGGTGCAGATGTCAACATCAAAGCTGCAAAACAGGTAAGGTCACTTCGATATGGAAGCGGCAAATTTAGTCCTCTGCAAGTTGTCGTTTACCTACTACGTTTCCCCAAAGCTAAGGAGCAAAATGCTAATCGGTGACGAAGTGGACCCTGGCTCATTATCTTGCGTCAAGAGAAGATCCCACATTATTGCACGAAATGCTTCCGTATAACCTAATATGGGATGAGTCGGCCACACTCGTCAGCCAGCAAGGGAGTCTCGTGGGAGGTGTTACACCTCTGCACCTCGCTGCCGAGAAGGGGTTCACTGGCATGATCACCTTTCTAATGGAAAATAAGTTAGTTCCAGACGTCAACATTGCAAACGATTTGAGGACAACAGCACTCCACGTAGCTGTTCGCGTTGGTCACTGTCACACCGTTAAGCAGCTGCTCCAGGCTGGTGCGGATGTCAACGCACGAGACTCTGAAGGCTATACACCTGTCCATATTGCAGCGAGCCATTCGAGATTGTCGAAGTTTCCTCTGATTATTCTCCAGGATCTGCTGGAAACGGGAAAATTTGATCATTTTCTGTTGACAAATGAAGGACTGACAGCACTTCATGTCGCCGCAAAGTAAGCAGACCACCTTTCGCAAATGTTCGGACTAGAGAGCGCATGAAGCAGATATTGATTATACGCAGACAAGGGACTATAAATCTAGTTACTCTACTGCTCGAAACCCCGATCAATGTCAATGCGAAAGATAACAACTGGCTGACACCACTCCACTATGCGGTTGTAAGGGGTGACACAGAGATCATCGAGGCTCTCGAGGCTGCGGGCGCCAAACACGTTGCCCCTAGCTCGACCGCATCTTCTCTCGATGGTGGCAATTCGCCCGAGAAGCCAGAAATTGAGCCTCCGCCAGTATTTGGTGCTAACTCACTGCTCCTAGCTGCCATCAAACAACGGGACCTGAGTCTCTGTAAAAGAGCGCACGAAGAAGGCGCAGACCTGTCATTTAGTTTCTCGGAATGTAAAGAAGGCAAGTGTACACCTCTACTCTTTGCCATCGACGGCCATAAAAATACAGGGAACGGGTTCTTCAACCGTTGCCCAGCAATTGCCGAATTCCTCGCTGAACAGGATGTTGATATCAACGCTCAAAGCTGCATGTCAGAAATGCTACCAATTCATCTCGCAGCCGCTCGAGGTCAGGATTCTGTACTCCGCAAGTTGATGGCGCGAGGTGCGAAGACCAAAACTCGAACACTTGAAGCATTCCACCTTGCCATCATGCATGGAAACATCGACACGATCAAGATCTTATTGGAGCATGAAGGATCTATCGAAAAGGGCTCGAAGCAGAGACTGTTGAATTCCCAGGTCTCAAGCGTAGATGCTGTAGCTTTGAAGGAGTATCCGGACTTCACGGAGCGCAAATTGTTGCAGGAGCCTTACTCTGGTTCTGCGATGCACATCGCAGCGTACATGGGCTATGATGATATTCTGGAATTCCTGATCAAAGAAGGTGCTGAGGTTGACTCATACAATGAGTACAATCATACACCTCTCATGCATGCTATCTGGTAAGTTTTCTTGTAAAAATGCTTCTTACACGTTCTAGTGCGATGTCTAGACTTGACAACAGTTCAAGATACCACTCTCTGACTAAAGCCCAGGACCGACGAACACAAGTCTATACAAGTCTTACTTGACGCAGGAGCTAGCATCCATCATCGCGATGACTTCGGTCGTACCCCAGCATACGTAAGCTCAAGTGTCCTCCTCTCATCTCCCCCAGGTGACCTGACAGCAGACAGTTCGCGCTCGGCAACAAAAACACTGTAGCACTCACAGCTCTCCAGGAGAAAGGTGCCGACTTCTCAGAAGGCGAATACCCAAACACCTGGACAAACGAAACTTATCTCAACCAAGCCCTCTTCCAAGAATCCTGGGCCATCGTCGACTTCCTCCTCAAGCTCGGCCATGATCCAAATCGACACTGTGGTCCATACGCACACACGCCACTGCAAGTCGCACTGCAGATAACCGACACAGCGAAACTGGAACCGTTTGTTGCTGAGCACGCACCGGAGTACGATGAGAACATCGAGCGTTATGGCACACTGCTTGCGGCTGCTTGTTCGCAGTCGAGTCCAGGTTTGGTAAGAATGTTGCTTGAGAAGGCGAGGAAGAATGGGAGGGATATGGCGGAGTATGTCAACTTCGGGTGCTATGTATATGCTACGCCGTTGTACTCGGCTGCATTTAGAGGCAATATGGGGCTTTTGATGATGCTGATTGAGGCGGGTGCGGATGTTAGGACCAAGGAAGGGGGCTGGCTGGGGACGCCGCTTGATGCCGCTTGTGCGATGGAGAGAGTGGATGTTGTGAAAGTCTTGTGGGAGAAAGGTGCTTGTTTAAGGAAGTCAATGATGGAGGGTGCATACATGGTCAAGGGGTGTAAGGGGAGTGCGAAGATGGAGGTCATTCGTGAAATTCTGAAAGGAAGAGATCCATATGTGCCTGGACCTGAAATGGATTCTGTTGAAGGGACTGTGAGAGCAAGTCGGAGTTAGGATTCTGGACGAAAGGAAGATCTGGTGAGCAGGCAGACATTTTGAACAGCAAGCTTCACATGTATATAAGATCAGTTACCGCGACGTATACGTACATATCGAGGGAAGATCACAATCTTGAAAGAAGTGTAAATAGGAGAACAATGTTTAGCTTTCAAATTCAGAACAGCCACATAACGCTTAGAAGCTATACATAGGTAACATTGCCCCATCGGAAAAGCAATCATCACAAACCCAAAAGCCAAATTCAACATCAACAATCGAAGAAAACTCTCATTCAAGTTCAAGCATTCAAGTCAACACTCCGATTAAGAATTCCTACCGTCCAACCCTCCACTCTCGGCACCGTGACGTTTTGTTCTCTGCTCCCTCTCTCTCGGAACATTCAAAAAGGCGACTCCCCCAAGATCCGACGATCAAACCATCGCTCCCTCCTGATCTACCACCAAACCCACAAATCGCAATCCCACAAGAAAGAAACGCATAATCCGTCATCCCATCTCAAGCGCGAGCCCAGTGTAATAGTGTAACCCAAGCAAAAGCCAAGAATAGCAATCGTACGATTCTCCCGCTCGCATATCGGCGATCAAACCATCTTCCGGCTGGTACGCGCAGACAGACATCGGCTTTTCATCCCCTGCGGAAGAAAGACTTCAGAATTAAGGCTCGGAAGATTCGCTCCCCATCAAACTTCTTGTTCTTGCAATCTGAAGATCAACATCGGCAATTCGGCCATGAATTGGTTCCGATCGGCGATTAGGATACAATGACAATTGATTTGTTTTCGGGGAGGAAAGGTATATACGGTAGGTTAGAAGTACACTTGTTTTAAAAAAAACTCCAAGGACAAGACAGAATCAGATCAAATCACAAGAAATATACATAGAGACCAATGTTTGAGTTATTCTCAATCCAATCCGTCTATTACTTACCGAACCCGCCAAACCAGCTCATCATCCATCTATGAATTATATACATAAAATGTGTCCCAACTCATCAAAGCATACAAATGCCATTCATAAAAAAACGCGCCAGGCGCTGAAACAAACCATCACCATCAACAACAACAACGACAACAGCAGCAGGGGAGAAGCCGAAACGAGTAAAATACACATTTCTTATAATTTGCTTTCCGATAAAAGAAAAGGAGAGGGAAGAACAATGCCCGCCAGGACAAGGCCCCCGCATATATACTATCACCCCCGTCCACCCTGCTCCTCGCCATTTCCTCCTCAATAATCTCATCAGCCGTCACCTGATCCACCCACCATCATCCCCATATCATCCATCTACCAATGTATGCCGTGTCGCCTGAAAAGAAGAATAAACAGAAAGCTTGCAAAGTGCGATTTTGTCCATCTAGAAATTCTCTTTACCCCACTGGAAGGCGAATCCTACATTTCATTAGTACTCATATTCATAATTGATATTTGGAACATCGGGAATAAACGTACCAGGCTCGGTGTACATATTACACTTGATATGCAACTGACTTCCCAGAACCTTCGGACCACAGAAAAACACACCGGCCTCGGCCGGGCTATGAATCTTGCGTACACTCTTGAACACCATATCCCAGTTGGGACGACCGAAATTCGTAGGTGCTCGTAAGCCGGTAATGGCATCGCGGTCGGCGTTGGCATCGTTGATCATGATGTTCGTGGCATCATCGACCTTGATCTTGGCGGTCAGATATGTGTGGATCTCGATGTGGTTGTCCATATCTTGGGCTTCGATGGCGAGAAGTAGCGAGCGGAACCATTCGAAAGAGCCGAAGTCACGACAAATCCAGAAGAAATAAACTTTGCGGAGGCGAGTCTTCTTCTGTGGGTAGTTCATTCGGTACCAAATGGACTTGAGAATTGATGCGAATGGCGTGACTCCGATACCTGCTCCTACTAACATAGCAATCTCATATTTGAAGACATCCTCGGAAGCGGAACCGAATGGACCATCGATGTAAACACGGGGAAGTACGCGGCGGATAGCTGGGTCAACACCTTCGGCTCCTGGTCCGTTCTTGTTGACACTGACAACCTGGGATGCGTCCTTCTTGTCTCCTCCTCTTGGCTTGTCGATTTCGCAACCAAGAGCCCTTCCCACCGCTTTCGTGAAATCACCCTGCATCCTCATGTGGATGGAAATGTAATCCTCCTCGGGTGCTGAGGTCAGAGTGAACGGATGATATTGCCAGACGGAAACTTCCGGACAGCAGAAGAAAATGTACTGTCCAGCTCTCGTCTTTGTGTTTTCCTTCTTGATTTGAATCTCGCAAACCATGCTGGGATGTTGAACGACCTTAGAGATGTACGTCTTGTGCTTTCCTCGGACTTCACGGGCAATTCTCTCCATCAGGTAGATGTAGCCTCCGTACATCCAGTACTGCCAGAAGACTCCAATAGCCGAAGATCCAATTCCACTACAGTATGGAGCGATGTCGGGTTGAATCATGCAGTAAGCACCGTGAATAGACCAAAAGAAGAAGAATACGACGAACATGTGGTGCGTATACCAGAAACGTTCGAAGTTGGCACGACGCATCTTCTCGACCGAGGTAATGACCATACACATGAGCGCTGTCAACATGATGTATCCAGTCCATCCTGGTCCAGTAACGAAATTGGCGAGTAACCATCCACCGAACCCGAGGTTGTTTTTGGCTGAAATTTGCGCAAAGTTGTTCCAATGCGCAATCGTATGGACCCAAGAAAAGAAGACGATGGACCAGGCTGTCGTCATATGGAAAGTGATATTCTTGTCGAACTGTATGATGCCGTTCAGAGGCGTTTGTCGAGCCAAAGAGATGAGCGTTCTGCAAACTGGGAACAGGATCATGGCTACATCAAAATGTAGAACTAAAGCTGCAGCTCTCGCTATCGGATATGTCAGACCGAAAGTACTCCTAGCTATCGTCAAGTTATCCTTGATCTGGTAATTCATGAAACCAAAGGCGAAAACCATTGCATGAATGGCAGCGAAGACGAAGACGAAACTATCACACGTTAGTTGATAATCATCCAGCACTTACGACGGCACCCACAATCGTCGATAACCCTCGTTGACCATCCATCTGTCGAATCTTTCCCGCGCATTGAGTTCCTTCGGCCGTTCACCACTCATCTCTCCCGACATCAACATCCTCGTCAAGGGCGGCCATCTCGCTCGTTCCGACACCTTCATCGACGACGTACTACTCCTCGCATATCCCTTTTCATCCATCTTGCGAAGGGTGCGACTTCAAGTCGACTTTATCCCTAGACCTTCCGTCTCGCTTTGAGACCCTCTTCTCCTACTTGACTCGACGACTTTCTTCTTCCTTCCTCCGATTATCTGCGACAAAGAACGGTTGTGTGTATTGTATTAAAATGGCGATATCATTCAGAGCCTGCTGAGATGAGAAGCCCGAATGTGTAAAAAGGTGGTGGAGTCGAAGTGAAGGTGCTGGTGTCTGAAGGAGCGTGAGGATTCGAGCCTGCGATGAGACACGACGGTCTGGTCAGCGAAAGTTGGAACAGGCAGAGGACGACAGGCAGGTAGATGTAAGGGAGGGTAGGGCTCGGGAGGATCGACGGCTAGCTGAGGACGATGAAGCACGGCGCATCGAACATGTCCTGAGCTGTGGAGAGGGCGACGTAGACTCTGTCTAGAACAAGACAAGACAAGAGGACTTGAAGCAAGATAGACGTACCTGTACACAATGCCTGCACCGGTGGCTGCTTCCAGTTCAGCGAAGTATTAGGAAGGTTTACTTTGCGGCAACATGCAGAAGAGAAAGAAGCAGACAGGATACAACACAGACAGGGCGACAGGCAGACAACAGCACAGCCAGAACAGAGCAAGAGGGAGAAAGTCTGAACTGAATTGAGCTGGACTGGACTGGACTGGACTGACGGGACTGGACCTGCAGGAAGGAAGAAACGAAAAGGGCTGGGTTTAGGTTTGAGGGGCCAGCCAAGAGAAGAAGGATGGCAAGGGGAGAGAGGAGCCTCTTCACAGCCAGTCACGCTTATGCGGCAAGATCAAAGAAGGACCCCTGGGGGGCCACGAAGGGCAGGATGGCCTGACTTCGCTCATCACTTGCCGCAGGTTGCAGACGCGATGTCTGAGCGGTGCTTGATCTCGTACGCTACGAACCCTACCGAACAGTGCCGGTCTCATGGGAAGAGGCATGCCTTGGTGGGCTGCTGGGCTGGAGAGAGACAGCGCCTCTTGCGTTGCCATGTGTGGATTGGTGGTCGGATGCTCGAAACAGGAGAGAAGCCACCATGGTTGTGAACCGCATGTTGGTACGAGTAGGGCAAGGTAGGGGATGGATTGCGGTGTTTTGATACTCCGCAAGAACTGCCAGAGACAATTGAGGCTTGTCTGGCTTTAGCTCACCGTTCTGAGGGAGACAATTGGAGATCCCGTGGCATCCACAGCTGTATCTTCTCGATAACAAACATGTCAAATTGCAGCCATCGATAGGGGTTGATAGGACTTGGATGCTTGAAGCAGCAACCACTGCCGAGTCTTTCCTCCATCCCCTGCGCTTCGAGGGCGTCTGTGCAACAAGCCCCTGTTCGCTTCGCCAGCATCGTCCACCCCTCATTGGCTCTTTTCAACGTCCTGCCGCTCGCTTAGTTTCAACGTCGCCATGTCGTTTCGGACGGGGATATCTGACACGCAGGTACGGAGATTAGGCCGTGTCAGAATCTGTAATGCTTCATGCCTGATGACCAATGGGTTTGCTGTCTGCAGCCCGTGAGAAAAGAGCGAAAAGTCGAAAATCATCATGTCAAGTGGCAAAGAGAAAGATAGGAACGGACTCGGTAAGCTTATCGTATGGATGTTCGTATCAAGCCTCGGCGCCAAAGTTTTAGAGTCCTCATTCCTGGCCGTTTTAATCAATATCCTTGGCGAAGATCTCTGACGATACACCACTTGGTAAGTGCAGACGACCTCTCGCTTCCATAAATCAACGTCCTCACTCTAAATCCTCCGACACTTCTCATTTTGACGTTTGTTACCCATGGAGAAGTGGCGTTATTGATGTTCGGGACGATGGGCGATCATTTCAGTGAGAAGGAATTCCCGAGTGGGGGGTTCCTTCTTCCCCTCCTCTTTCTGAAGTTCTCATCAGCAGATTGCTTCCGCACTACATTTGTTCGTTCGTTCGTCCGCAACTCAGCCTCATTGCCTCATCAACCAGATAAAAATAGATCCCAAATCTCGATCCAAACCTAAACCCAAACCCGTCTCCCCTTCCCAGTCATTTCAAACCCAGAGTTCCAAAACCAAGCATTGGAATCAGAAACCAAACGCTGCCCAGACATCAAAATCACATCATCTTTCAGACCATCTTCCGTTCCTTCCATCTCCCAATCACCACGTTTCCCTAGCCTCGCATTACCTTTCCCTTTCCCTTTCCAGTCGAAACTCCAATCACATACCGATATCTCCACTTCGGTGTCTTCACGCAACCGTTTCCACAAAGCTTGTTTCGAGCATGTCATGACAATGTTTGACGCTCGTGGTCCCAACTCAACACAAAGCAACCTGATACCCAAGAGATCCAAGATACCAAGGTACAAGCGCAGTCTTGGGGCTGGGGAAGATGTGCCTCCTGTCGTGTCCATCGATCCGCTCATCACCGTTTTGCATCGTTCTTTTTCTTGATGAACTGTTCTCTTGTCTGTGTCATGTCTGGTTTTTTAGGAATGCTCAACCGGATCTCTCGGGTCTTTTCGGGAAGCGGAGTGGCTCGGAGAATGGATTTAAGCTTGTACGATGTACGAGACAAGAGGTGTGGTGTTTGATGAGGCTGGAGTTGCTTGTTACAAGTGTATCCGTCGGTCTTGTTTACGTCGCAGTGGACTCTACAGGCAGTTCTTATCGGGACCGATCCTCTTCTCCGCGCCGACGATACCTTCGTTTCTTCCCGGATGCCGGTAGCCGTTGTCAAGAAGAGGATGGGCAGATCACCCACTAGGACTTTTCCTCCCAGACATCTCTCGTTCAAAACACCTTGCCCGAAACTCGTAGGTGGTGACCCGAAGAAGTAAACTGATCTGACGATACTCGAGACAAACCCATTCAGTATCATGCTTTCCAGGAGAAATATATTCTTCAACTCACGTCCACTCTGCGAAGAAAAGACGACTCAGACAAGTGTCCTAGAAATATGTCATGATTCATACTTCGTCATCTTGTCTGTTCTGGTTCCTGTTTCCAATGAAGATGGTTCCTCCTCTCAGCAAAATGATAGATTAACAGTGGGACATGAAATGTAGCTCTGTAAAGGCTCTCAGCCATGGTTTTTATTCCCCCAAGATTTGCTTCTTCAAGCTATCACCACTGTTTAGAGCATGGAGAAACTTGCACTTCACAAATCAACAACTCCTCATATCCAATCCCCAGTCCCCGATCCTCTCTCCCCAGTCCACGAAAGTATATCGTGCACACACATCACCGTCCGCTTCTATAGTGAAATCCCATCCCATCTTTCTATCTATTCCTTCACCTCTACCTCTCTGTAATATTCCTCTGTTCTCGGACTACCAGGAGCTTAAAGCCAGCTTTTGCATCTTGCAAAGCGCTGCAGCCACACAGGAAGCTAGAGCTGTACAGAGCACGTACACTCATCTCGAGTGTTGCGAAGAACTTTCATTCTTACTATTCCTTTCCCTCTCGTTTCAATTCATCATATTGATCCCTCGAATGCTGCCCCCAAACTCCTCATCAACACAAGCCACAGACCATCATCAAGTTAGTCTCGTGCTTACATTACCCAGCAACATTGTCCCGACGTTACGCACTACTTCGTGCTTCTATTTCCTTCGTATAAACCTTACACCCCCTCTTCTTCGAGAAGAGCTCGACTTGATTGAGGATCGACCGATTCAGATCCGAAGGTATCTCCGTCATCTTCCTTCCCTTCCCCTCTGGTCCATTAGCAGCCTATCCCATATCTCATTATATCCAACCATCAATCCAGTGACTATTGCACACTTGACCAAAGTCAAAACCATAGCCTCCTCACCTCACTTGTCCTTGGCTCCAGCTCCAGCTCCAGCCCCGACTACAGGACCAATACCGACACAAGGATTGCGAGATACATTGACTCTCAAATCCCGTCTCGGCAACATGTATACGTGATTCCACCATAACTTCAAAAAGGAAGCGTTTCAACAGGAAGACGGCTTGTGACTCGAAGCTGACAATACAAGCTTCATCTCTCTTCTCTCTCTCTGTCTCTTTCTAAAAGTCGCTAATTCACACCTTGCCGCAATCAAAGTCCTCAGCTCTGGAAACCCAACCCGCGGTTGAAAGAAAGAAAGGGACGAAATACATGGTTGCCCTACTCTTCTACTCTTCCTACTCTTCCTACTCTTCCTACTCTTCCTACTCTTCCTACTCTTCCTACTCTTCCTACTCTTCCTACTCTTCCTACTCTTCCTACT